>Ga0335080_10001408_pt1 | contig 23439 bp, 24 predicted proteins | sample Lox_Sample_34_FD_206720 | JGI IMG/M metagenome (GOLD analysis project Ga0335080, IMG submission 206720) | Soil microbial communities from Loxahatchee National Wildlife Refuge, Florida, United States - Lox_Sample_3.4 | ecosystem: Environmental > Terrestrial > Soil > Wetlands | place: USA...
GCCGAGTCCGGGTACACGAACGGCCAGAAGAACCCACCGCTGGCGGCGTCGACGTGCAGTGGCACGTCGAGCCCGCGGTCATTCTTCAGGCCTACGAGCAGGGCGTTGATCCCGGGGATGTCGTCGGAGTGGCCGGTGAACGTGGTGCCGAGCACCGCCGCAACGCCGATCGTGTTCTCGTCTACGTGGGGCTCAACGTCGTCGGGACCGATCGTGTACTTGTCCGGCGCCAGCGGGACGATCCGCGGCTCGACATCGAAGTAGCGGCAGAACTTCTCCCAGACGACGTGCACGTCGCCGCCGAACACGAGGTTCGGCCGGTCGGTGGGCTTGCCGGCGGCTTCGCGGCGCTGGCGCCACTTCCACTTGAGCGACAGCGCCCCCAGCATGATCGCCTCCGAGGAGCCCTGGGTACGCGCGCCGGTCGTCTCTCCCGGGGCGTGGAACAGGTTGGCGATCATCCGGATGCACCGTTTCTCGATCTCTGCCGTCTGCGGATACTCGGCGTGGTCGATGAAGTTGCGATGCAGGTTCTCGGCGATCAGCCGCTGGGCCTCCGGCTCCATCCAGACCGTGACGAACGTCGCGAGGTTCCGGGCCGGGATCCCGTCCAGCACCAACTCTTCCTCGATCAGGCGGAAGGCATCCAAGGCCGTCATACCGGTTTCGGGAAGTCGCTCGTCCGGGGCGGGCTCGAGCAGGAACTTGTTGCCGAATCTCTCCTCGAGGCGCTCGGACCGTACGCGCGTCATCTCTGTCTTTCTCCTCGGTTCATGGGAAGGGAGCTCGATCGTCGGCGTGAGGAGCCGGCGATGCATCACCCCGATCGGGCGATGCGGCCCTTGCGCAGCCGCTTACGGTCAGCGTCTTGACCCGCCCGCGGTGGATGGCGCTGTTCTTCGCGCTCGGCTCGACGTGCTTCCTGATCGGCCCCTTCCCCGGGTACGTGCAGCTCGTCGGCGAGACGGCCGATGGCGTGACGTTCTTCGTCGGCTCGATCCTGTTCACCACCGGCGGTGCGTTTCAGTCCTGGCTGGCCTGGCCGGACCGGCATGGCCGGGATGCGGGACGGGCGGCCTGGTGGAGCGCGGTGATCCAGTCTGCGGGCACGCTGTTCTTCAACCGCACGACGTTCCGGGCCTTGCAGACGGCGGTCTCGAGCCCGAGCTACAACCGGTTGGTGTGGCGCCCAGACGCGCTCGGATCGATCTGCTTCCTCGTTTCGGGCGCGATCGCGTATCTCGCGTCGCCCCGACACGGCTGGCTGCCGGCGCGAGAAGGGCCCGGCTGGTGGCAGCCGGCGGTCAACCTGCTCGGCTGCATCTTCTTTGGCATCTCGGCCGTCGCCGGTTACGTCGTCCCGTCGAAGGGCTCGGTCCTCGCGCTGGCGGCCGCCAACTGGAACACCTCCTTGGGCGCCGCGTGCTTCCTGGCGTGTGCGCTCTCCACGCTGTTCGGGCCGGCGACCGAATCCGAGCAGGTTCGCCGATAATCCGGACGACGTGATCGACCGTCTGCCGACCGCCCCGATAGCCGCCGCCGGGCTGATCGCCGGCTACGCCGTTGCTGTGACGACCGGATCGCGACCCCTCGGCGGTCTCGTCCTGGCGCTCTGCGGCGTGGTGTGCATCGTGATCTGGCTAAGACGCGACGGGCGGCGCGTGGCGTGGCGGTTGACGCTGGTAGGCCTCGGTGCGTTCGTACTCTCGCATGTCGTCGCGTTGGCGATCGGCGCGTGGCCCGCCGTCGTGCTCGCCGCGGCCGTCACGTTCGGCGCATGTTGGCGGCTGTCAGATCAGCGACGACCGGGCGTCACGCGCGCCACGGCTGCGCGCGTCGAGTCCTGACCTGGGCGACAGCACGACGAGCCGGTGGATCGCGCGCAACCGCCGTTGCTGGCCGATGACGGCAACGAGCTCGGCGCGCTCGCGCACCCGCGCATCGGCCGGCACGACGTAGGTCCGCGTCTCGTCCGCGCCCAGCACGCCGACCCACGCATGTTTGTCCGCCAGCAGCTCGGACCGGATGCTGCCGGTCCTGATCCGCACGTACGCCGATCCCTCGAGGCGCAGTCGCGCGCTGGGTGCGCGAAGGGACATGCCGAGAAGCACCGGGGCCCCACCCGGGTTGGTGACGGTCACCGCCGCACCGCGCGGGGCGGTCCTCGGCTCGACGTGCAAGAGCAGCGCGTCGCCGGGCTGGTCTCCGGCGCGCAGGCCCAGGGGAACGAGCGCCGCCACGCCGCACAGCACGAGCAGCAGCCCCGCGATGCTGAGGACCATCAGCTCGTTTCCCGGTGCAGGAGCGGCAGGCCGCCGGCATCCAGGTTGCGCGGCGGGGTCAGTCGGTCGCGCAGTCGTCTCAGGACCGATTGTGGGCGCCCGAGGTGCGGCACGGTCAGCTGCCGGGCGCGCTCGAGGACCAGCTCGGCCACCTCGGAGCTTCGCCGAAACGGGTCGGAGATCGTCGCACCGGTGGACACCGACGCCGCCACCCACAACTCGTCGCCGACGAAGCCGAGCAGCACCGGTGCCGCAGGCACGGTTGCCTCGTCGAATTCGGCCAGGATCGCGAGCTTGGCGGCGTCCTCCGCCGTGGCCCAGCGGATGGTGACCGCGGGCGAGCGGCGATAACCGGCGACGTCGATCGGTGGTTTCGGGGCGAACAGGTTCATGGCGATGACACGTAGGTTGAGTTGAAGACGCCATAAATGCAAATATGCTTCCAGCTGATCCCCTATAACATTTCGTCATGCTCGATGTGAGGCGACTCAGGGTCCTCCGCGAGGTCGCTCGGTGCGGCTCGTTCTCGGGTGCTGCCGAGACTCTCGGTTACACGCAGCCCGCCATCTCGCGCCACGTGGCGTTGCTGGAGCGGGAGACGGGAACGACGCTGCTGGAGCGCCGGCCCACCGGCGTCCGGCTCACCGACGCCGGTGAGCTGCTCGTGCGGCACGCCGATGTCATCCTGGCGCGCCTGCAGGACGCCGAGGAGGATCTCGACGACCTGCTCGGGCTGCGGACCGGGAAGCTCCGCATGTCGACCCTCAGCTCCGCCGCGGCGACGATCGTCCCGCTGGCGGTCCTCGAGTTCCGCAACCGGCTGCCCGAGGTCGAGCTGTCGGTGTCGATGATCGAGCCGCCGGGAGTCCTCCCGATGCTGCGGACCGGCGAAGTGGATCTCGCCCTCTGCAACGACGAGGGGGTGCTCGAGCTGCCCGACGTGGACGGGGTGTTGCTGTTCGAGGAGCCGATGCTTCTGGCGTTGCCGCGCCACCATCGACTGGCCAGTCGAAGCCGCCTGCGCCTGGGCGAGCTGGCCGAGGAGCGGTGGATGCTCGGCACGGACCACGCGTGCCCCGACGCCGATCGATTCCTGCGCGGCTGCCATGCCGAGGGATTCGATCCGAAGATCGCCTTCCACCACGACGACTACGCGGCGATCCTCGGCTTCGTGGCGGCGGGCATCGGAGTGGCGCCGGTGCCCGACATGGTCGCCCGCAAGGCGTCGGCCGACGTCCGGATCTGCACGGTTCTCGGGGTCAAGCTCACCAGACCGATCGTCGCGGTGATGCCGTCGGGATACCAATCGCGGCCGGCGCGGGCCATGGTTGAGGTCCTCGAGCAGGTCACGGGGGAGTGGCAGGCCGCGGGTCAGACGGTGGCGCCGGTAGCGCGCACCCAGGCCGCCTGAGGTCCGCCCGGGTCAGAGTGGGCGGGGCAGCTTGGTGCTGCCCGGCGCGCGCAGGCCGTCGATGATGATCTCGACGAGCCTTGGCCAGCGCCCGGCCGCGGGGCCGGCGAGCTGCTGGGTGGCGCTCCCGAGTCCGCACACGATCATCGGGATGTCCTCCCACGTGAGGTCTCGCCGTAGTGTCCCGGCGCGCTGCGCCCGCTTCACGAGCCGATCGGCGAGCTCGGGCAGCCCGGCCGCTTCCGCCGCGTCGCCGACCATCTCCGGACGGGTGTTCATGACCTCGGTGAGGCCTCGATCGTCAGCGTGCATGCTGGCCGTGAAGCGGATGAACTCGGCGATCGCGTCCCAGGCGTCGTCTCGCTCCAGGCACTGGACGGCCTTCAGCCTCACCTGCTCGAAGTCGGCGGCGACAAGGGCGGCGACCAGGTCGTCCTTGCTTGGGAAATGGCGGTACACGGTGCCCACGCCGACGTTGGCCGCGCGAGCGACGTCGGGCATCTGGGCCTCGAGCCCCTCCTCGGCAAACAGGCGCCGCGCGGCCTCGAGCACCGCCGCCCGATTGCGGCGGGCGTCGGCACGCTGCCCCTTGGTTTCGTCGATCGCGGTCATGGACGGAATCTTGTCATGCGTGGCCCCGGGATGTTGACAAACGGAATGGTGATTCCTATATTATCGGAAAACGGATTCCGCTTTCCAACTTTCTGTTTAGAGGTGCAATCGGACATGACACGCCAAGCCAACGACGTCGACCGGCGGTGGACCGCGCTGATCCTGCTCACGGTCGCGCAGTTCGTCGTCGTTCTCGACGCATCGATCGTCAACGTGGCCCTACCCAGTATCGGCAAGGGGCTGCACTTCTCCGACAGCGACCTCCCTTGGGTCGTCAACGCGTACGTGATCGCGTTCGGTGGCTTCTTGCTGCTCGGCGGGCGCGCGGCGGATCTCCTAGGCCGCCGGCGCGTGTTCATGGCCGGTCTTGCGGGCGTCGCCGTCGCGTCGCTGTTGGCCGGGTTCGCCGCGACACGTGGCGAGTTGATCGCCGCGCGCGCCGCCCAAGGGCTCGCCGCCGCGTTCATCTCGCCATCGGCGCTATCGATCGTGACGACCTTGTTCACCGATGGCGCGGAGCGTAACCGAGCGCTCGGCGTGTGGGGCGCGGTCTCCGGCGCGGCCGGCGCGGTCGGCGTGCTCCTGGGCGGAGTCCTCACATCCGGTCTCAGCTGGGAGTGGGTGCTGTGGGTCAACGTCCCGGTGGCGTTGATTGCGCTGGCGCTCACGCCGGGCATCGTCCCCGAGAGCCGCTCGGAGGCGACGACCCGTCACTTCGACGCGGCGGGCGCCGTCGCGATCACGGCGGGTCTCTCGGTCCTGGCCTACGCGCTGCTCGACGCGAGCTCCGCCGGGTGGGGCTCGACCAAGATCGTGAGCCTGCTCGCGCTCTCGGTCGTCCTGATCGCCGCCTTCATCCTGATCGAATCGCGCTCGAAGGCGCCGCTCGTCCCGCTGCAGATCTTCCGTCTGCGGACGCTGACCGGCGCCAACATCGTCGGGCTGCTGCTCGGCGCGTCGCTGTTCGCGATGTTCTTCTTCATCAGCCTGTACATGCAGCAGGTGCTGCACTACAGCCCGATCCACGCCGGGCTCTCCTACCTGCCGCTGGCCCTGACGATCATCGTCGCGGCCGGTTTCGGCGGGCAGCTCGTCACGCGGTTCGGCTTCAAGCCGATCCTCGCCTCCGGGATGGCGATCATCGCCGGCGGCCTGGTCTGGTGGAGCCACATCGCGGTCCACGGGAGCTTCCTGGGCGACATCCTCGGCCCGTCACTCCTGGTCGCGGTCGGGCTCGGGCTCGGCTTCGTGACCTCGACGATCGCGGCCGTGGCCGGCGTCGAGCCGCGCGAACAGGGGCTCGCCAGCGGTCTGATCAACACCTCGCAGCAGTTCGGCGGGGCGCTCGGCCTGGCCATCCTCGCCACGATCGCGACCAGTCGCACCAACCACGCCCTGGCCAGCGGCACATCGACCCTGCCGCACGCCCTGACCGTGGGCTTCCAGGCCGCGTTCCTGGGCGGGGCGGTGATCGCGGCGCTCGGAGTCGTCGCCACGCTGCTCCTGATCCGGACTCGCGACAGCCGCGCTCAGCTCGAGATGGCCGAGGCGGAAGCGGCGCCGGCGAACGCGTGATCGAATAGCGCACGTCGGCGGGACGTTCCGGCGTCCCGCCGGCGTGGACGCGGCCGTCAAGCAATCCGCTGTCAAGGCGCCGGTCTAAAGATCGAGGTCGAACGCGTAAACGTTCAGCGCGAATAGTGGTCGTCTACCCGATGCGGCGGCTCCGGCTTTAGGCCAATCATGGCGGTCCGAACGAAGCCCGCGAGTAAGGATCGATCATGACAACACGCCGCAGCCGTAGATCGCGCGGTTCGCGCCATCTGATGATGACCCGCTGGTTGATCGCGGTGCTGTCCGCGTGGGCCGGGTCGGCCGTCCTCGCGGCAGGCGCCTCGGCCGCCTCGACAGCGGTGAAGATCGGCGTCGTCCTGCCACTCAGCGGCACCTCGGCCACCGTGGGCCAGGCGGCCGAGCACGGCGCGCAGTTGGCCGTCCAGCAGGCCAACAGCGGCAAGCTGGTGCCGGGGGTCACCTTCAGCGTCGCCGCGAAGAACGACACCCCCGCGGCGGGTAGTCCGAGCGGCGCCACCGGCGCAACCCAGATCAACGCGCTGATCGCCAACGGTCAAGTCGCCGGAGCGGTGGCGCCGTTCGACACCGCCACCGCGCTGGGCGAGCTGCCTGCGGCCAATCGTGCGCCCTTCGCGACGATCTCGCCGTCGGCAACCGACACCTGCCTGACGATCACCGCCGCGCTCGGTTGTACCGGCAACCCGGCCGAGCTCTCCACCGTGCAGCCCACCGGACGCACGACGTTCTTCCGCGTCGTGCCGGCGGACGCACTCCAGGGCGCCGCGCTGGCGGACGTCCTGTTCAACGCCGGCGGCTACCACAAGGCGTACGTCATCGACGACACGAGCTCGACCGGTGCGGCGCAGGCAACGACGTTCATCGGCCGCTGGCAGAGCGACGGGGGAAACGTGGCCGGCCACGTGTCGGTGCCGACGGGCACCGTTAGCTACGTCAATCTGCTCACGACGATCGCGGCGATCAAGCCGGATGTCGTCGTCTACGCCGGCAGCGACGAGGCGGCGGGCACGGCGCTGCGCCGCCAGATGTTCCAGATCCCGGGCCTGGCCAGAACGTCGTTCGCCGCCACATCCATCCTGCACACCGACGCGTTCCTTCAGACCAACGGTCTGGTCGGCGGTCCGACATTCGTGGTTGCACCCGAGCCGCAGCTCGGGCAACTGCCTTCCGCGGCGACGTTCGCGACCGCCTACCAAGCCAAGTTCGGAACCCCGAGCACGGATGCCGCCCGCGGCTATGACAGCGCCGAGGCGCTGCTCCGCGCGATCAAGTCGGCGATCGCCGGTGGCGCGAAGGCCCCCGCGACCGCGGGCTCGGCTGCCGCCCCGTTCCGCAACGCAGTGATCGCGGCGCTCGTGCATACGACGTTCACGGGAGCCGATGGATCGATCGCGTTCGCGCCCGACGGCGATCTCCGGCAAGGGCCGATCGAGGTCGATCGGGTGGGAACGAGCCCTGTCCCCGGGGGCACGGCGCCGAACTGGACCCCCGCCGGCGTCAGCCAGGCCGCCGACCCGGCGCCCGCCGCGACACCGACCCCCTCGGCGCTCGACTTCGGTATGACCCAGACCCAGAGCAGCTCGGAGCTAACCCTCCAGCTCACCAACACCGGCATCGTCCCGTTCGGCGTTGGCTCGGTGTCGGTCATCGGTGCAGGCTTCGCGCTCGCGGGCACGACCTGCACAACCGCCAACGTCGTCGCGGCCGGACACTGCGCGGTCACCATCCGCTTCACACCCGGGGCGGCAGGCACGTTCGCCGGGAAGGTCACCGTAATCGACACGACCGGCGCGACCGTGCAGAGCGCCTCCCTCAGTGGGACCGGCGTGAAGCCGCTCGCGTTGCCGGCCGCCGTGTACCTCGGCAACGGCGCCAACAGTTCGGTCCGGTCGTTCACGCTGCCGCTGGCTGCGAACCAGAGCCCGGCGACCACGCTCGTCGGCGCGGATACCGGACTCAATGGGACCGGGGCTGTGGCCGTGGACAAGTTCGGCACGCTGTACGTGGCGAACTCCAACGCCGAGAGCATCACGACGTATCGGGGTGACGCGACGGGTGACACGCGGCCGACGTCGGTGATCTCCGGCCCCGACACCGGGCTGGCCAACCCGACAGCGATCACGCTCGACGCTCAGGGACGTCTGTACGTGGCCAACGCGGCGGCCAACACAGTCACCGTCTACGCGGCCGGTGCGACCGGTGATGCGATGCCGATCCGCACGATCACCGGCCTTACCGGGCCAAGTGGGGTCGTCGTCGACGGCGCGGGCAACCTTTGGGTCGCGAACGCGCCAATCAACGCCGTGATGCGCTTCGGGCCCTCGGACACCGCACGCGCTGCAGCGATCAGCGGCGGCGACACGCAACTCGACGGGCCGCAATCGCTCGCCCTCGACGCGTCCGGGAACGTTCTGGTCGCCGATGAATACTCGAGCGCGATCACCGCCTACGCCCCGACCGACAACGGCGACGCCAGGCCGTCCTACTCGATCGCAGGATCGGCCACGGGATTGGACTTCCCGGTCGGCCTGGACGTCGACGCGAACGGCAACCTGTACGCCTCGAACTTCTTTGGCAACTCGATCACGGTCTACAGTGCCGCCACGCGCGGCAACCAGGCGCCGATCGAGACTCTGAGCGGTTCGAGCACCGGTTTGGCCGCTCCGGAACACCTCGTGGTGAGCCCACCGCTGGCGATCCTCACGCACCGCTTGCCGGCGGCGCGGGCCACTCGCCACTACCGCACCCGCCTGCTCGCGACGTTCGGCGTCGGGCGCTACCACTGGACGCTGGGGTCCGGCCGCCTCCCACGTGGGCTGCGACTGAACCCGCAGACCGGGATCCTCGCAGGAACCCCCAGCCACCCAGGAACCTTTCGCTTTCGTGTCAACGTGAGCGACCGGTCACACCCAGCTGACAAGGCGACCCGATCGTTCATCCTGACCGTCGACGCCGCGAAGTCACCAACCGGCACGCACCGCCACCGAGGCGCGCAGTAGCCATGTGCCTCGCCGGGCAAGCCTGGTGACGGCGAGGCGGCGCCGAGGACGGCTCACGGGCTTGAATCGCGATTTAGCAGGCGTTTCGTTCAGAGGCGACGACCGGAATCGAACCGGTGTAGACGGCTTTGCAGGCTCTGGCAGTATGCCCAGCTCGGCTCTGTCGCCAGCGATCACGTGACCTGAGGTTCGCTCCGTTCCCGGGAAATCACCCCGTTTCGGGACACATCCCGGGACACGCCCGCGCCGAACAGGTCCGTGAGCCTCGCGGCGTCCTCGACTGCAGGCGTGTGGTGGACGTAGCGCATCGTTGTCGAGATGTGCGCGTGGCCGAGGTATTGCTGGACCTTTGGGAGCTCGAGCCGCTGGACGGCTAGGGTGGCAAAGCAATGCCGTAGGTCGTGGTAGCGGATTCGCGGCAGCCCGGCGCGTTCGAGCGCCTGGTAGAAGCGCCGGCGGCGCCCGTGACCGGGTCGCATTGACCGACCAAGGGGCCGCTTTCGCGGCACCGCGGCAACGCGAGAGAAGGCGCGCGCGTGGCGCATCGCGACCGCGAGTTGAAACGTCGTCTGTCTGATGCGCAGCTCCCAGAACGTCGCGTCCTCGCCGTTCGCACGGCGGCTCCCGAACTGCGTCTTCGCGCGGTCGACCGCGCTCCGATAACGCTCGATGGTTCTCATATATGGGTGAGTCGATTGTCGCGGTCGCTGAAGGGCGACCGCGGAGCATCCTGTCACCGGCACCGGACAACATTGACTCGGCGCGACAGCGCCCGCCCACCCCTGAGGATGAGCGGGCGCAAAACGAACCCACCGACTAGAGAGCTACTCGGTGAATACTGCCACGCGGCCCGGCCGGATCGCCGCCTCGCACCAGTGCCAGGAGACCGGCCCGGATCCCGGCGACACTCGCCGAAATGCACTCGGCGCCAGTTTCATTCCTGCCTGCTGATCGCTTGTTGGGCCAAGGCATCCGCGTGAGAGAGCAAGACGGCGCAGGTTCAATTTCTTCTGGGCCGGGCGTGTCGAAGGTCCTGCAAATCCGGCGCCTCTTTGCCACCGCCCGCGCGGTTCGGGTCGGTCTCGAGGTCCACACAGATTCTTGAGAGCCCAATTGGGCCAGCGGCGGCGGCCATCGGGGCGCCGCACCGCCTAAAGTTGCCGCATGGATCCATGGAACCGTGAGACGCTGCTTGATCCCGCTACGGCGAGGAGAGTCCGGGACCTCCGGCGGGACCAGCTCGCGGGCCTGATTTCAGCTAGCCACGGCGTCGCCCAGGAGCAGCTCGCGGGAACAGCCGAAGATCGAGTCGATGCTCAGGTTGTGGTGCAAAACCTCGTGGCGATCATTGACCATGCGATGGTCGCATCTGACGACGAGCTGTTTACCGCTGGAATCGAGGCCGCCAGACAGATCTGGGATATCGGCGACCGCGCCGCGATGTATCGGTCACGGACGCCAGACTTCGAAGCATCGCTCTGGGAGGGCCTCGCCATCGAGCTTTATGCGCTCGGCGGGATCGCGGTGCGCCACGAGCGATGGGCGCAGCTTCGCACGCTGACTCTGCAGTACCCAGCAACCACCGGCAAGAACACGTGGCTACGGGAAGGGCAGGTCGCGAGCAGCCGGGCAGCTAGGACGCCCGACGCAGAATCAGTCCCCGAACTAGCGGCCCCCCTCCTGCGGCACCTGGTCTCTCCGCTACGCCGAGTGTCGCGATCTACGGCCGGGAGGCGCGCAGTCAATGAGCACAGGATCGAGACTGAAATTCCGTTCAACAGGGCGGGCAGCGTGTCGAACCCGGTAACACCGAGGTCCGCCGCGGTCGCAGCGATGAAATCGGGGCGGGCGACAAACACGAACTTGCGCCGAAGCTTGGGACGACGCGTACACGCGGTCGAACGAGACAAGCGCCGAGGTGTCGACCAGCTCGATTGCGGCGGCGATCACGATCGCTGAGAACTGATTGTGGTTCTCTGTTGCACGAGACGGTGTTGACTTCGGGTCATCGCGCGTGGGCAGTCGCCTGCCGCTGGGTCGCGGTCGCCGCGCTTGCGGCGCTCGTGCTTGCGGGATGCGCCGGCAACGTCGAATGCAACGGACACCCGTGCGTGGGGAGTTGGAAGCGCGACATGGCGCTCGGTGGGAGCGTCGTGCAATGCGCCGAGGGGAAATGGTCCCACGCCGGTGGATTGGGCCACCCGTGCTTCGGGCACGGAGGCGAGCGGCGAGCCCGTCGAACGAAACCGCAACCGCCTGACCAACGGAGGACGATCATGCCAATGTCAGGCTCAGCAGGCCCCCCGGAGCGCCGGATCGGCTGGACGGTCGCGATCGGTAAGCAGATCGACGATCTGCTTCCCGGCCGATCGCTGCTCGTGAGGGACGTCGGCGTGGACGAGTACGCGGTTCGGGTCCGTTACGAGATCCGTCCGCCGATCCTCGACCGACCTACCCCGATCGATAGCACATGGTTGTTGCACGGCACGGATGACCTCGGCAACCAGTACGAGTCAGCTGGAGGAGCCTTCGGCCTCTCAGCCGATGGAACTTTCACAGAGGGTGTCCACTCGCTTCTGCCTCTCCCGGCGCCAGATGCGTCTCACCTCGACCTCGGGTTCATCGGCCCCCGCGAGCTCGAGGACGAGCGACCCCGGCATGTGATCCGGGTCGAGCTTGGATGACAGCCGGGTCGCGATTGCGGGTCCCATGTCCACCAGCTCCACGAAGCTGAGATGATTCGCACAGCGGTCGGCTGATGGCCGCGGACGGAGTGACGCCGGGCGCAACGTCAAGATTTCTGGAGGCTGCATGATCGTCGATCGCGCGATCTATCGGGACGGCAAGCGGGCGGCCGCGCCTGACACGCTTGCGGAGCTGAACGCCGCCTGTCGAAGCGGGGCCGGCATCGCCTGGATCGGCCTGTATCGACCGGATGAGCAGGAGTTCGCGGCGCTAGCGCGCGAGTTCGATCTGCATCCGCTCGCCGTCGAAGACGCGGTGCACGCTCACCAGCGACCCAAACTGGAGCGCTATGGCGACACGCTGTTTCTCGTTCTGCGGCCGGCGCGGTACATCGACGAGAGCGAGACCGTCGAGTTCGGTGAGGTCCATATCTTCGCCGGGCCGCAGTTCGTGATCACCGTCCGGCATGCCGAAGCTCCCGATTTGCACAAGGTCCGCGAGAAACTCGAGGCCCGCCCGGACCTACTCAGCCGCGGACCGTTCGCGATCGTGCACGCGATCCTCGATCGCGTCGTCGACGACTACGGACCGGTCGTCGCCGGCATCGAGAACGACATCGACGAGATCGAGAACGAGGTGTTCGGCGAGAACCAGGACGTTTCCCGCCGCATCTATGAGCTCACTCGCGAGGTGATCGAGTTTCAGCGCGCGACCCAGCCGCTCGTTCCCGTCCTGGAGGGCCTGATGCACGTTCCGCAAATCCACGAGGAGGAGCGCAGCTATCTGCGCGACGTCCAAGACCACGCACTGCGCGTCCAGGAACGCGCGGATAGCTTTCGCGAGCTGCTCAACAACATCCTCAATGTCAATCTCACGCTGGAAACGAAGGCCCTCAGTGAGGCGGCGAATGCCACCAATGACGAGGTCAAGAAGATCTCCGCGTGGGCGGCGATCCTGTTCGCGCCGACGCTGATCGGGACGATCTACGGGATGAACTTCCGGCACATGCCGGAGCTCCATTGGCTGCTCGGTTACCCGTTCGCGATCGGGCTGATGATCGCGGTCTGCCTCAGCCTGTTTGTGATGTTCCGGCGCCGCGGCTGGATCTGAGCCGCGCTAGCCCGTGGCGCGAGGTCGCGCGTCGGGCATGCTCATGCTCCGAGCAGGTTGTGGTCGAGAAGATCGATCGGCTTGATGCCAACGAACGGGCGACGATCGCCGACGGCCGTAGATCCATGGGATTCGTCTAATCAGCGCATCGGCTCCGATCGGCCGGTAGCGCACGCCGCCGCACAGCCCGCGGTATGAGCAGCAGCATGATGCGTGGGTCGAAGACGATCGCCGAGACGACAGCGGATCGCGGGCTGCCGAGGCTCATGATGTTGAGAGCGTGCAGGGGGCTTTGGCCGTCGCGCGTCGTGGCGTCGGTGCTGGCAAGGTCCTGGGGAGGATCGCGAAGTATGTGGCGACGTGGTTGGCGATCGAGAACGTGGTCAGCGCGCTTCGCTTGATCTGCAGCTGCTTGCCGATCTCGATGAGTTTCGTCGGGTTGGAGTCCGGACGACCGTGTTCCCCGCTCGAGCAGATGCTCCCGACCATGCCGCTTTCCACCAGCAGCGGACGCCTCGGGCACGCTCGGTGCCGTAATCCGCCTCGGCACCATGGCGAGCGACGAAGGACGATGCTCGAGCAGCTCGACCCTGTGCTCGTGCTCAGGTCGTGCTGCTCGGCATCGCATTCGTGAGGAATTACGCCGCGATCGGTAGCTCGACCTCTGCTGGGGGTGCCGTGTCGAGGGCCTCGGTCGCAACCTGCAGCTGGCGCTGGAGTGCGCCCGGCTGGGCGGCGTTGTAGAGCGGGCTCCCGTCCGCGTTGGTGAGGATCCGGTGGGCAATCGCCATGCCCTCGGCGCGCACGGGTTCCGCGTCGCCGAGCCGCGCGACCATCGCGTTGATCGCCGCTTCGGCCGCGAGGACCTGGGCGCGGTTGATGATCACGACCGGCGACCGGGTGAGCTGAGGCCGGCGTGCTTCAGTAATGGTCCGGCGCAGGGAGCGGGCAAGCTGCTTGCGGCCACGCGGGCTGGTCAGCTGCGCGGCGCGCAGTGCACGCTCGGGCGATGAGCTCGGCTCGGCGCCCTCGGCCAGCTCGCGGGTGAGTCGGTCACGGCGGGTTGCAACGCGCATCCTCAGGACGAGCGACTGCGAGCCGTCCATACTTCGATCACGGCGAGGCGCCGTCTCGATGTCGAAACGATTCGGGAACATTGACACTTCTCCTGTTGCTTTAGGACCGGCGACCTGAGTCACAGCCGGTGGAGCGGTCACGATGAGACCTGCTCCCACTCCACGGTAGATCCCGAAGCATGCAGAACCCGTACAGAACGCGCCGCACAGCATGCAGATTTCGTGCAGGCGCTTCTAGAGAGCTATCCGCAGGTCGTGCGCCGGACGCTGCCACAGTGAAGCTGCGTCCTTCGCCCAGCTCATGCGCACGCGCAGCAGCGAGACGTCTTGGTGTGGAAGAGGCATGGTGAGGCCGCCGATCATGGTCGTGCGGTCGTTGGATCCTGCGAGGCCGATGTACTGCGCGAATCCGCAGTACTCCTGGTCGCAATCGTCCCGCGCCTCGACGCACGGAACCTCCCTTGGCGACGGGAGTGGCGGCAGAATCTCGTACGCGATGCGGATCCCGCGGGCGTGACGTGCGACGCCGGTGATCGTCAGCGAGTGGCCGGCTGGCAATCCTGGTTCCTGTTCGACGGTCTCGAAGCGGAGCGGGACCGGCTCGTTCCGGTCGATAGGTGCATTCTGAGCAAGCTCGGCGAGCGTTTCGGCGACGGTGTCCGGGCCGGCCAGACTGCTGAACGCGTGCGCGATCGCCCGCGGGCCGTAGCCCAATTCCTGCAGGCGCGTCTCGAACGCCGGCCGTAGCTTCTCGGCGGCCTGTGCGCGGTCGGCAGCCTTTGCGGCGAGCCGTAGGGATTCGAATAGACCTTCGTTCGGCCTCACTGGGCGCACGGTAGCGCCCATGCCGGGTACCGGTACGAAATCTGTACGCGTTTGGCCCGGATCTGTATGGGTCCATCACATCGGCAGACCTAGGCTGAGGTTGTGAAAGGTTGCAGCTTGCCAGACGGCAATCCGTCAGGCGACGCGGCAACTGAAGCGCCGCTCGTTTCTGAGGAGTATCAGATGCCAGCCACAGGCAATCCGTACCGCGCTTTCCCCGACACCGATGCGATCCACGGTGTCACATCCCGCGTGCACTCGCTGCGGATCCACTTCCGTACCGCGGTCCACCGCGCGACTTTGACGCGCGCGCTCGCCGAAGGTGCGGATCCGACCGGCCACGACGAGCTGGCGCTGCGGGCGCGGCAGCTGACGAGTGAGCGCACCCGCGGGATGCTTGCCCGCACCCTGCGTCGGAGTATCGCCGACGCGAGCCGCTCGGCGAGGACGCGCTCCGCGGTACCGATCATCGACCGTCGCGCCGTGCTCGACGCAGAAGCGGCCATCGCAGAGATGATCGAGCGGCTTCGAGCCCCCCGGCCGGTCCAGGCGCAGGGAATGGCGCTGCTCGAACGGATCATCACGAACGCTGACGGCAGCAGCCCGCTCTACAACTCGAGCCAGCCGGGAGCATTGCTGCGCACGATCATCAGCGCCACCGCCGCGCTCGACGCCCAGCCGGCCCACTCGCACGGGTTCGCGCTCGTCGTGTAGCAGATTTGCCCCCACGAACCCGTCGGGCGGGGGGAGCGACAGGCTCTCGCCCGACGCTCGCTCACGACGAGTTCGCGAGCGGGAAGAGATTTGGGTGTGCCGGGAAGTCTGGTCGGCTTGATCCCGTAGTCGACCCTGGAGGTCCCATGCATCCGTCCGCCACGTCGCTCTCTCTCGCCGATACAGGCGAGCTCGTGTATTGCTTTGCGCACTGCCGCGTCCTCATCGACCCCGACGGGCGGAGGGTGACGTCGCGCTTCGAAGACGACGCCGAGGTGGTCGCCCGTCCGAACCTGGATCAGGCGTCGATTGCTGAAGCCAGGGCGCTTGGATACCGAGGAAGCGACGAGGCCGTTGCGTGGGCGATGATCGCTGATCGTCACCTATTGCACACGCTGGTGGCCGAGGCGCAGGGTCATCCGTGGTCGGCCACGTTGCGCGCGATGGCACACGGATACAGCCTCGCGCCAGGCGTGGTGGAGCAGGAGGAGCGGGTGGTGCGGTTCGCACAGCGGCTGTCCAACGTCGGGCTGGACTGCGTCCTGCCGGCGCTTTCCTGACGACCATCAATTCACCCGGAGTCAGCCGATGATGGCCAGACAGCCTCACCCCACCCCGAAGCAGACCCCAACCTTGCGTCGCTGGTCGTTGCTTCTCCTGTCGTGGGCGACGCCGCCGGCTCTGCTGCCGCACGCTAACTCGAAGCTGCCGAACGTGGCGCGACGCCGCAGCGGGCCCGACCGAGCTGGCCGCGACGGCCAGCCGCAGAGGTGACGGTGGTGCTTTCGGAGCCGATCGCCACGCGCCCTCCGTCCGCGCCCTCGGAAGTCACTCCGCCACACCCGGCAATGCGGCTTCGCGTGCGATCAGGCAGCGCGTCCTCGATCGGGAGATCGCGGCCGGGCTTCCATCCGACCTCGATGCGGCGCGTGCGGTCAGGGCGCAGCAGTTGACGAGCACGCCAGAGCGGTGCCGCGTGGCAGCCAGCCTCGCAGAGATTTTGAAGGCGGCCGACGAGCGGCACGCAGACCCGTCGGCGCCTCTGAACGTGAGCCACGCCGAGGTGCTGGCCGCGCGACACGAGATCGTCGCGCTGATCGAGGCACTGCGCAGCGAGCGGTCACTGGAACCCCGCGGGGTCGCGCTCGCCCGGCAGCTGATGCAGTCCAGCGGCAGACCACCGTCGCGGGTGCGAGCGAGCCATTCGGTGCAGGAGGCGGTATCGAAGGCGATAGCAGCGCTCTGGCTAGCGCCCTCCGGCGATCCATGTGCGCGGTAATCGAACCGCTACGATCTGTATGGGTGAGCCGGGAAGGCTGGTCGGCGCAGTGAAAGTGCTGCCCGCATGTGGCCGACCGAACCTCAGCTTCCGTGAACTCGCTGCGCGCGCTTCGCTCCGAGTGGCGCCGCGAGGCGCTGCGGACCAACCTCTGGGTGGTGCCCGCAGTCGAGGTCGTGCTCGCGGTCGGGCTCTACTTCGGTACGCACGCGCTGGACAAGGCGGCGTTCAACGGCAGCATCGTGTTGCCCTCCTGGATGGAGTTCGGCACGGCCGATGCGTCGCGGCAGATCCTGACGTCACTGGCCGCGGCGGTGATCACGGTGGTCGGCGTTGTCTTCTCGATCACGATCGTCACGCTGACGCTGGCCTCGACGCAGTTCGGGCCGAGGATGCTTCGCAACTTCATCCGCGATCGCGGCACCCAGCTCACGCTCGGAACGTTCGTCGCGACCTTCGTGTACGCGACGCTCGTGATGATCTCGATCGGACCAGCCAGCCTGGGCAGGGACTTCGTCCCGCACCTGTCGATCACGATCGCCGTGGGCTTGGTCACCCTGTCGATGGCGGTCCTCATCTACTTTATTCACCACATCGCGGTGTCGATTCAGCTGCCGCAGGTGATTGCGAGCATCGCGCGGGACCTCTCCCGGGCGATCGACGCGGAGTCAAGCGAGGCGGGCCGGTGGCAGGAGGCGGGACCTTCGGTCGCCGAGCTTCTCAGACGAATGACTGACGCTGGCGGGACGGTACCGGCACCGGCCAGCGGCTACCTGCAGTTCATCCAGCATGAGAGACTGATCGCGCTGGCGGCCAAGAAGGGGGCGGTGATCCGGCTGCTGCACCGGCCGGGGCACTTCATCGTGCGAGGTCACCCGCTCGCCAGGGTGTGGCCGCCCGGGGCCGCCGACGGGGTCAGCGAGGCGCTCCGGGTTGCGCATATCACCGGTTCGAGCCGGACCCTCGCGCAGGATCTTCCGTTCGCGGTCGATCAGCTCGTGGAGATCGCGATTCGGGCGCTGTCGCCGGCGGTCAACGACACGTTCACGGCGCTGACCTGTATCGACTGGCTGGGCGAGAGCTTGTGCAAGGTCGCGACACGGTGGCGGCCACTGCGCGTGCACCGCGACGGCCACGGGTACGTGCGCGTGATCACCGCGCATGTCAGCTACGCGCGGCTGATCGAGCGAGCGTTCGAGAAGATCCGCCAGGCGGGCCGCGGGATGCCCGCAGTGCTGATCCGGCAGCTCGAGGCGCTCGCCAAAATCATCGACCACACGACCACCGAGCAGCAGCGCGAGCTGCTGCTCGAGCAGGCGGCGCTGATCCTCGAGGTCAGCCAGCAGTCGGTGCCGCAGGCATCGGATCGTGCCGATGTGCAGCGGGCATACGACGGCGTGGTGGCTGCACGCGCCGAGATCGGACGCGTAGATGATGTTGGGTCAGCCCGCGCGTAACCCCGGTTGGTCCGCGTCAGCGCGGGGTCGCATCCTCGAGCGCTGCCGGAACCAGGTGCCACCAGTCGCACGCCGGGCCGTCCCCGCCGAGCGCAGCGATGGCCCGCGCGAGATCCGCTCCACGTCCCTCGTTTCTGCGGCCGACCTCGGAGACGAGCCAGTCGTCGTCGGCCACCCGGTAGACGTGAAGGCGGCGGCCGCCTGTCGGGGCGCCAACGATCCACTCGCCGGGCCCGCGGACCTCAACGAGGACACCCTGGTGATCGAGACTCTGCGCGGGCCGGGACATGCGTGAGAAGACTACTTCCGCCAACCAGGCTTCCCGGCGCACCCGTGCCGAAGAGATATCAGGGGATAGGCTCGCCCCAGTGCTTACTCGTCTGAACGCTCTCCTGCCGGCGGGCCGCCGGCCGCCCGTGCTGGCCGGGGTGATAACGGCGGTGGCGCTGGTGGCGGTGTGCACCGGGATCGTGTACCCGCTCAAGCAGGTCACCAGCGTCTCCTCCCTCGGGGTCATTTACCTGCTCGGGGTCGTTGTGGTGTCGGCCTTCTGGGGCCTGTGGCTCGGGGCCGCCACCTCACTGCTGAGCGCTGCGGCGTTCAACTTCTTTCACATCCCGCCGGTCGGTCGGTTCACCATCGCCGACAGCCGCAACTGGGTGGCGCTGGGGGCGTTCTTCGTCGCAGCGCTCGCGACCAGCTGGGTGAGCGAGCTGGCTCGCCACCGCGCCGCCGAGGCTGAGCGCCGACGCGCCGAGGCCGACTTGACGGCCGAGATGGCGCGCCTGCTCCTGCCCCGTGCCGCGGTGGCGGATGCGCTGGGACTGATTGGTCGGCGACTGGCTGCCGTGTTCGAGCTTCCATGGGCGACGATCACGCTGGCGGAGGAGGGCGGGCAGAAGCGCCGGCTGGCGATCCCGTTGGCGGTGGGCGGCCGGAGGTTGGGGACGTTGGTGATTCCAGCCGGAGTACCGGAGAGCACTGTGACGCGATTGCGCGAGCGCGCGGTTCCGCCGCTCAGCGCCGTCCTCGAGCTGGCGCTCGAGCGGGAGAGGCTGATCGCCGAGGCGGTCCAGACGGAGGGGCTGCGGCGGAGCGAGGCGGTCAAGACCGCGGTTCTGCGCGCCGTTTCGCACGATCTTCGCTCCCCGGTCACGGCGATGGTCGCTGCCGGCGCCGCGGTCCGTGCGCCGGGGGTGAGCGAGGCCGAGCGCGACGAGCTCGGCAGGCTCGTGGTGGCGGAGGGGACGCGGTTGGCGAGGCTGATCGACGACCTGCTGGACCTCTCGAAGCTCGAGGCTCACGCCGCGCCCCCGCGACTGGCGGCATGCTCGGTCGAGGAAGTCATCGACGCAGCCCTCGCTGCGCAACCGCCTGGCGCGGCGTTCCGCGTCCGGGCCGATCCAAACCTTCCGCCGGTGCGTGCAGATTTCGCGCAGATCGAACGCGTGCTGGCCAACCTGATGGAGAATGCGACCCGCTATTCGAATGGTGAGACGGTCATGATCCGCGCTCTCCCGGTCGCTGATCGGGCCATCATCCGCGTGATCGACCGCGGGCCGGGGATCCCCCGCGCGGAATGGGAGCGCATCTTCGAGCCGTTCTACCAATCGCCGGCGGCCGGCGATACGCACGCCGGATCGGGACTCGGCCTGGCGATCGCCAAGGGCTTCGTGGAGGCGAACGGCGGACGCATCTGGGTGGAGTCGACTCCCGGACAAGGCAGTGCGTTCGTAGTCGAGCTACCCACGACCCGCGAGGCGGGATGACAGCCGGTCCGACGCCGAGCGGCCGCCGCATCCTCGCCGTGGATGACGAGCTCCAGATCCTGCGCGCGTTGAAGCTCGTGTTGCGCTCGGCAGGCTACGAGGTCCTGACCGCCGCAAACATGGAGGAGGCGCTGGACACGGCCGCGCTCTCGCCCGTCGACGCCGCGATCATCGACCTCCTGCTTCCCGACGGCGATGGCATCGAGCTGACCCAGCGCCTGCGGGAATGGAGCACGATGCCGATCATCGTCCTCTCGGCGGTGGGCGACGAGGCCGAGAAGGTCAGGGCACTGCGCTCGGGCGCAGACGACTACGTCACCAAGCCGTTCGGTCCCCAGGAGCTGGTGGCCCGACTGGAAGCCGTGCTCCGCCGGACCTCACCAGAGCCCGAGCAGATGGTGATCGAATCGAATGGCCTCGAGGTCGACCTCGCCGCTCACACGGTGCGGCGGGACGGCGAGGAGATCCACCTGACCCCAACCGAATTCGAGCTGCTGCGCGCGCTCGTGCGCAACCGTGGGCGGCTACTGACGCATCGGACGCTGCTGACCGAAGTATGGGGCCCGGAGTACGCCGACGACATCACGGTACTGCGAGGCCAGATCGCCAACCTCCGCCGCAAGCTCGAGCCCCCGGAGGGGCCACGGCGCCACTACGTCCGCACCGAGCCCGGCATCGGATACCGGTTCGACCCGATGTGACGCCTGCGCACGCCGGCGCGATCCGATCCTAGCGACGGCCGTCTGTAGACAATCTGTACGCGTCGCCTGCACTCCTGTACGTCTTCTGCACGCCGGCGCTTGCATCATGGTTGCATGAATGCGCACGAGCGCGGATCCCAGGCCTCTGGCATACCTGAGTGATCGCCGACCGCCTCGAGCTCTGCCGGTCGCATCGCTGGGCTGTCCGGTGATCATGCGCCGGAACCTGTACACGGTGTGTCCTTGTCGCGACGAGCGACGGTCTCAGGGTGAGCTCTGAGTAGAAGTGTCAGTCCGAAGGTCGTTTCGGCCTTGAGCATTCTCTCGTAGCCAGGGTCCCCGCCGGATGAGAAACGACCTCGTGCTCGTCTGCGATCCCAGCGCGCAAGCGCAGCGCGCCTTGCGAGTGGTCCTACGCTCGGCTCGCTACGAGGTGACGATGACGGCGACCGGCCACGATGTGCTCGACGCCGCGGCTCGTATGCGTCCGCAGGCGGTGATCCTGGAGGTGGCGTTACCTGACCTGGACGGGATCGACGTCTGCCGGCGCCTGCGACGTCGCTTCGACGGGCCAATCCTCGTGTTGTCGGCGGTCGACGACACCGCGAAGAAGATCGCGGCGATCAGTGCCGGCGCCGATGACTACATGACCAAGCCCTTCAGCCCTGGGGAGCTCCTCGCCCGCCTGGCGGCCCGGCTCCGAGCGGCGCCCAGCGCTCTGCAGATCGAGGACAACGGGCTCGTCATCGACCTCGCCACTCACGTTGTCATCCTCGACGGCGAGGAGGTGCAGCTCACCGCCACCGAGTTCGCGCTCCTGCGCGTGCTGGCCACGAGTCGCGGAACAGTCAGCTACCGGACGCTGGCCCGCAAGGTGTGGGGGGTGCGTCGGGGTGAGATAGGCCCACGGGTGCGAGCACACGTCGCGAACCTCCGCGGCAAGCTCGACCGTCCTCACGGCAGCAGCGTGATCCGGACCGACATCGGCCTGGGGTATCGGTTCGTCGGCTACGCGGACACAAACGGAGACAGTTCGTTACCTCTGACCGCGGATCACAACTCCGGTCTGTAGAGAATCTGTACGCCAGGCACCGATTTCTGTACGCGGCGTGTACACGGCCGGAGGCAAGATCTTCTTCATGGACATTGTTGCTCTTCTTATGGCAGTCGCGACCTTCGCGATCCTGCTTGGCCTGATCTACGCGATCGACCGGATATGACCTTTGTGTTCGCCTCGATGAGCGGCGCTGACACTTTCGGGCTGATCGTGTCGGTGATCGCCGTTGTCTACCTCCTGTACGCGCTGGTGCGCGGGGAGAAGTTGTAAATGATTCTCCAGGGCTGGCTGCAAATCCTGATCTTCTTCGGCGTGGTCATCGCGCTCACGCCGCTGCTCGGCGGCTACATGGCGCGCGTTTACACGCCCGGCCAGACCGTGCTGCTGGAGCGCGTGCTCGGGCCGTTCGAGCGCTTCCTGTATCGCATCTTCGGCGCTAACCCGACCGAGGGGCAGGACTGGAAGCGCTACGCGCGCTCGCTGGTCTTCTTCTCGCTGATCGGATGGCTCGTCATGTACGCGATCCTGCGCACGCAGACCCTCCATCCGTGGAGCAACTATCCGGGCGTCCAGTACCACTCGGGCACCTGGGATGTGACCTTCAACACGGTCTCCTCGTTCGTGACCAACACGAACTGGCAGTACTACGGTGGCGAGACCACGCTCACCTATTTCAGCCAGATGATGGGCATGACCGTGCAGAATTTCGTCTCGGCGGCGGTCGGGATCTGCGTGCTGATCGCGCTGATCCGCGGGATCGTCGCCCGCAGCGGGTCGAGCCTGGGGAACTTCTGGCAGGATCTGGTGCGCACGGTTCTTTACGTGCTGTTGCCGCTGGCGGTGCTCGGGACGCTGCTGCTGGTGTCCCAGGGTGTGATCCAGAACCTCGGGCACTACGCCACGGCGCACACGGTCGCTGGTGGGACGCAGACGCTAGCTCAGGGCCCGGTGGCCTCGCAGATCGCGATCAAGCAGCTGGGGACGAACGGCGGTGGGTTCTTCAACACCAACTCGGCGTATCCGTTCGAGAACGCGACCCCGTTCTCGAACTTCGTCGAGATGCTGTACATCATCCTGATCCCGGCGGCGCTGTGTTACACCTATGGGCGGCTGGTCGGCAGCCGACGCCAGGGCTGGGCGATCTTCGCCGCGATGTTCGTGCTGTATGCCGGCACGACATCCGTGGCCTATCTGGCCGAGCAGCACGGCACACCGGCGCAGCACGCGGCTGGTGCCACGACGGCCGCGATCGCCGGCTCGAGCGGCGGGAACATGGAGGGCAAGGAGCTGCGCAACGGCGTCGTGAACTCCGCGCTATGGAACTCGACGACGACCGTGACGTCGAACGGGTCGGTGAACTCGGCGATGGAGTCGATGACCGGCATCGGCTCGGCAGTCCCGCTCACCAACCTCGGTGAGAGCGAGGTGGTGTTCGGAGGCGTCGGTACCGGGCTGTACTCGATGCTGGTGTTCGTCCTGCTAGCCGTGTTCATCGGTGGACTGATGGTCGGCCGCACCCCCGAGTATCTGGGCAAGAAGATCGGCGCCAAGGAGATCAAGCTGGTCTCGCTCGCCGCGCTGTTCACGCCGCTCACGGTGCTGATGACCACCGGAGTCGCGGTGGCCAGCCCGCTCGGGCGCAAATCGATCGACTTCGGCGGGCCTCAGGGCTTCTCCGAATCCCTCTACGCGTACATGAGCCAGGCCAACAACAACGGCTCGGCGTTCGCCGGCTACACCGGGTACGTCCAGCCCAACGCCGGCAACTTGGGCGCCCACGGCGTGAAGCTCGCGGACATCATGGGCGGGCTGACGATGATGTTCGCCCGCTTCGTCCCCATCCTGCTCGTGCTGGCCATCGCCGGCGCG
>Ga0335080_10001409_pt1 | contig 23438 bp, 22 predicted proteins | sample Lox_Sample_34_FD_206720 | JGI IMG/M metagenome (GOLD analysis project Ga0335080, IMG submission 206720) | Soil microbial communities from Loxahatchee National Wildlife Refuge, Florida, United States - Lox_Sample_3.4 | ecosystem: Environmental > Terrestrial > Soil > Wetlands | place: USA...
CTTCTTCCGGCCCGGTACCGCGCGGCGTCTCATGTCCGTCTCCCGCCTCAGCTCGATCGAGTGGGTCCGCGAGCAGTTCGATGTGGTCCAGGGCGCGGTCCACGCGTACCGCGCCCAGCTCGGCACCATCTGGATCGCCGCCGCGGCGAGCGTCGCCCTCCAGGCCCTCGTCGTCCTCTACTACCTGGCGGTCGCCCGGGGGCTCGGAATCCCGCTACCCGCGGGCGCCGCCTTCCTGATGGTGCCGCTGTGCACGCTGCTCCAGGCGGTGCCCGTGTCCTTCAACGGCTGGGGGCTGCGGGAGGGCGTCTTCGCCCACTACTTCTCGCAGATCGGCCTTCCCCGCGCGAGCGCCCTCGCCTTCTCCCTCGTGGGCGCGGGGCTCATGGTCCTGCTCTCGCTCTCGGGCGCCTTCGTCTGGCTGGCGCGCGGCAGCCCTTCCCCCGCGGAGCCCGGGGACGACTGAGCGGGAGATGGCCGTCCCCGTCCTTCACGTCTGCGACAAGTTCGGCGTCCGCGGCTCGAGCATCCACGGCGTCTCGCGCCTCTTCTCCTGGTGGTTCCCCCGCTACGACCGCTCGCGCTTCGACGTGAGCCTCTGCGGCCTCAAGCGCCCGGAGCCCGCCACCGAATGGCTCGCCGAGCAGGGCGTGGCCGTGCACCACCTCGGGCGGGGCCGCTTCGACCCCCGCATACTCACCGACCTCGTGGGCCTGGCCCGCCGGCGCGGAGTGCGCATCCTCCACGTCCACGGCTACGCCGCGGCCGACTTCGGCCGCCTCGCCGCGCGGGCGACGGGGGCCCGCCTCGTGCTCCACGAGCACTTTGCGGACCCCGCCCTGCCGGCCTATCAGGCCGTGGCCGACCGCCTTCTGGCGGGGATGACCGACGGCGCGATCGCGGTCAGCCGCTCCACCCGCGATTTCCTGGTGAGCGAGCGGTTCGTGCCCCAGGAGCGGGTCCGGCTCATCTGGAACGGGGCTCCGCTCGACGAGTTCGCCCCGGTGTCGCGGGAGCGGGCGGCGAGGGTCCGTCGCGAGCTGGGGCTCGGCCCGGACGCCGTCGTGGTCGGGACGATCGGGCGCCTCAACGCCCAGAAGGGGCACCGGTTCCTCGTCGAGGCTGCGGCCCGCCTCCTCCCCCGGCGACCGGGGACCCGCGTGCTCATCGTGGGAGACGGAGACCTCTCGGGCGAGCTGCGGGGGCGGGCGGCCGCCCTCGGCCTCGCCGACGCCGTCGTGTTCGCCGGGCACCGGACCGACGTGCCCGACCTCCTCGGCGCCCTCGACGTCTTCTGCATCTCCTCGCTCTACGAGGGCACGCCTCTCGCCCTCTTCGAGGCGATGGCCTCGGGCAAGGCCGTCGTCTCGACCTCGGTCGACGGCTGCCGGGAGGTCCTCGAGGACGGGCGGACGGGCCTCCTGGTGCCTCCCGCCGACGCCGCCGCGCTCGCCGACGGGCTCGACCGCGTGATCGGGGACGCGGGGCTCCGCGAGTCGCTCGGCCGCCAGGCTCTCTCCGCTTCACGCCGCTACGACGTGAGCGCCTGCGTGGACCAGATGCAGGCCTTCTACGAGGACCTCCTCGTCCCCGCGAGGCGCTGAGCGTGCCTCTCCGCCGGCTCGGCCGCCACGCGCACGAGGCCTGGGAGGTCCCCCGCGACCTCCTCCTCCGGCGCTACCCGCCGTTCGTGACCGGGGGGGCCCTTCCCCGCGGCGACGTCCCCGTCTTCGTCTTCCACGGCGCCGAGCCGGAGCCGTTCGCACGGAAGCTCGAGCACCTGGCCGACAACGGCTACGTCACCCTGACCGCCGACGAGCACGCGGCGATCGTTCGTGGCGAGCGGGAGGCCCCGGAGCGCGCGGTCGTCCTCACGTTCGACGACGGGCGCGGCTCGGTCTGGACCGTGGCTGCCCCTCTGCTGCGCCGCCACGGCATGAGGGCGGTGGTGTTCCTCGTCCCCGGCCGCGTCCCCTCGCGCCCGGGCCCGTCCGCGCCGACCTGGGACGACGTCGAGGCCGACCGCGTCCCCGCCGAAACCGTCCTCCGGCGCGAGGAGCACGGCGAGCCTCTCCTCTCGTGGGAGGAGGTCGAGACCCTCGCCCGCACGGGGTCCTTCGACTTCCAGAGCCACACGCTCCTTCACGCGCGGGTCCACACCGGGCCGCAGCTCGCGGGCTTCGCCCGCCCGGGCTCGCGCCGCGGCTACGCGGCGTTCGACCAGCCCCTCGTGCGCGAGGGCGACCGGGATCTCCTCGGGGACGACGTGCCCCTGGGGACGCCGCTCCTCCGCTCCGCGCCCCGCACGTCGGAGGAGCTGCGGTTCTTCGAGGACGAGGACACTCGGGCGGCGTGCGTGCGCGAGGTGGCGGAGGCCGGAGGAGACGGGTTCTTCCTGCGCGCCGACTGGGAGGAGAGGCTGCGCCGCGTGTTCGCCCGGACCCGCGTGCGCGGCCGGCTCGAGACGGCGGAGGAGCGCGAGCGGGCCATCCGCCGCGAGCTGGCCGAGGCGCGCCGCCTCATCGAGGCGCGGACGGGCCGGCCCGCCGTCCACCTGTCCTATCCGTGGCACGCGGCGGGTCCGACCGCCCGCCGCCTGGCCGTCGAGGCGGGCTACGAGACCGCCTACGGCGGGAAGGTGGCCGGCGTGCCTCTCACCTCGGTCGGCGGTGACCTTCGTCAGATCGCCCGCATCGGCGAGGACTACGTCGAGCTCCTGCCCGGACGCGGCCGGGTCACCCTGGCCACGGTGCTCCGCCGCAAGTGGGCCCGTCGCTTCGGCGCGGCGGTGCGATAACATGCGCGCCGTGGACGCCGTCGGGTCCCGCCTGCTGCCGGTCCTGCCGCTCGAGGACGTCTGCCTCTTCCCCGCCGCGTCCCTCGTCCTCGTCGTCAGCCGGCCGGCGAGCCTTCACGCCCTCCAGCTCGCCTCCCGTGCGGGAGGACAGCTCCTCGCCCTCGCCCAGAAGGAGGGCGGCGGGCCGAGGGACCTCCACCTGATCGGTACCGCAGCCGAGGTGCGGGCCGACCAGTCCCTCTCGCCCCTCGAGCACCGCGTCGAGCTCGACGGCCTCTCCCGAGTCCGGGCCGAGACGCTCGTCGGCGTCGACCTCCTCGTGGCCGAGGTGGTGCCCCTGGAGGAAGGCGACGAGGGGGACGAGTGGGGCCCGGCCGTCGAGGCCCTCGCCCGCTACCTCCACTCCCATTCCGACCTGCGCGTCTTCCTCGAGCAGCAGCGCCGCTCGGCCGAGCCCATGTCGTGGGTGAACCTGGCCTGCCAGCACCTGCCGATCACCGCGTCGGCCCGCCAGAAGCTGCTCGAGGCGAGCGCCCCCGAGCGCTGCCACAAGATCGGCCGGGGCCTCGACGCGCTCCTGCGAAAAGAACAAACGGGGTAGTCGGCCCGGTTGCTGGAACTCAATCGAGCTGCACGTACACGAACGAGCCCAGGTTGCGCCGGTCCTGGTCGGTCGGTCCGCCGAAGCGGGAGCCGAGGTGCAGGAGGTAGAGACTCGTCCCGTAGTAGCCGAGGGCGGGTCGCGGGGCCTCGAAGACGATCTCGTCCGTCTTGAGAGCGGGCAGGACGAGGCGCTGACGGTCGGGGCCGAGCCGGGCGGTGACGATGTCGCCCGCAGGGCCCGCCGTCACCACGAGGCGCACCCGAGCCGGCGGATCGAGGGCCTGCAGAACGACCTCGCCGCCCTCCCCTCCCCGCAGCCAGAAACCCTCCCGGCCGAAGGACGACTCCTGGCCGAAGGTCGAGTCGTCGAGGAACCAGAGGAAGTACGAGGGCGGCGCGCCGGGAGGCCGGCGCACGGGGTCGCCGCCCGGCGCGTTGTACGGCCGGCGCTTGCGCCACACGTCGGTGAACACCGGCAGGTCGCCCAGCATCGCGAGCTCCGCGGGCAGAAGCCGGAACGCTGGCTGCGTTCCGTGCTCCCCGGGATGGAGCGAGCTGCGTAGGGGAGAGCCGAGCAGGCCCGGGAGGAGACCGATCGCCACGACGGCCGCGAGGGCGGCCGCCCACAGGCCCCGCCCTCGCGGCACCAGCAGGAGCCCCAGGGGGACGAGGTTCACGAAGTACCGGTTGCCGATCGTCCCCGCGCCGCCGTACCAGTTGTCGGGGATGAGGAGGATGTACCCCAGCCACGAGGCCACGAGGGCGGCCAGGCCGAGCCAACCGGCCCTCTCCCTCGGGCCGACGAGCAGGAACAGCAGGGCGGCGGCGGCGACGCCCGGGAAGTAGGGCAACGCGCCGCCGAAGCGCCCGATCCAGAAGTGGGCGAGGTTCAGCCGGAAGGACTGGCGCAGCTCCGACGCCGTCCGCGGGGCCGCGACGCGCGCGGTCGGCAGGTGGTCGTCGCGGCCGGCGACGAGCGGGCCGACGTGGTCGGTCCTCATCCAGACGCCGGCCGAGTCGAAGGTCACGCCGGGGTCCGTGGGATAGCGGTCGTAGAACGTCTTCCGCTCGCCCCCCTGGTAGTTGGCCTCGCCCGTGGCGAGCCACGTCACGCCGTAGAAGCCGGCCGCCACGAAGGCCACGACGGCCGCGCGGCGGGCCGACTCGGCCGCGCGCCTGGCCCACGGCCGCGCCTCGAGAAGGGGCTCGAGCAGGATCGGAAGGGCGAGGGCGAGGTTGGTCGGCTTCGAGTAGGCGAGCACGCCCAGGATGGCGGCGGCGGTGATCGGCCTCCGGCGCCGCCAGGCGACGAGGGCAAGGGTCCCGAGCGCCAGGTTGAAGATCTCCGGCGTCTCCCAGAAGAGGTAGACGGGCACCACTCCGCCCGCGAGAAGGGCGAGGGCTCCCGCGGCCGCCGACAGCTCCCCCGACGTCCGGCGGAGCTCGCCGCGGACGAGCCAGAGCGCGGCGACCAGCAGGAGGCCGTTGAGCGCGAGAAGGCCCCGATCCACGCCCAGGAGCCGGACGAGCGGGACCGCCGCCGCCGCATAGGCGAAGGCCTTCGCGTAGACGAGGCGCTCGGTGCCTGCGGCTCCCACCCGCTTGAGGAAGACGCCCTGCGGCCCGCCGGGGTACGACGCGCGCACCCGGGCGAGGTCGCCGGGGCCGAACGTGAGATCCCCGTCGAAGGCGAGGCTCCCCGCCATCGCGTGGTAGGTGGCGGCGTCGCTCCAGAAGAGGCCGTCGGCGGCCCGGGGCAGGTCGGTGGCGAGGGCGGCCAGCAGCACGAGCCCCGAGACGACACCGAGGACGACCCGCGCGGCGCTCGCGCTCATCGGGGAGGAAACCGCGGCCCCATGGCGAGCCGCAGGTCGCAGAACGCGCCGACCGAGCGGCCGTCCGCGAGAGGCGCGCCCCGACGCGACTCGAGGCGCAGGACGTGCAGGTAGGTGTCGTAGTAGCGCAGCCCGCGCGCCGCGGCGAGCTCGACGACCCGTGACTCGCCCGGCCCCACCGTGACCGCCTCCTCGTGCCCGTCGAAGCGCGCCCGGACCCGATCGCCCAGGGGTCCGCCCGACACGCGGAGGGAGAGACGCTCGACGGGGGCGAGGTCGAAGGCGCGCACGACGACCTCGGCCGAGGCGCCGCTCCGCAGCCAGAAGCCGGGCCGCCCCCCCCACTCGTCCTTCCCGAACGTGCCGTCGTCCATGAAGTACAGCAGGTAGGCGTCGGCGTCCGCCGGCCGCGCCGCGTTCCCGACGAACCCGAACGGGCGCTTCTTCCGCCACGGCTCGGTGAAGACGGAGAGGTCGTTCAGCATCGTCAGCTCCGCCGGAAGGAGCTCGAACGGCGGCCGCGTCGTGTGGTCGCCCGGCTGGAGCGAGTGGACGACCGGCGAGGCGAGGAGCGGGGCCAGGAACAAGGCAGCCGACGCCACGGCCGACGCGGCCACCGCAACGGCCCGTCTGGCCGGGACGACGAAGAGGAAGGCGGGCAGCAGGTTCAGGAAGTAGCGGTTGCCCACCGTGCCGCCGCCGCCGTACCAGTTGTCGGGGATGATCCCGATGTAGGCGATCCACGACAGGACGATCGCCGTGACGGCGAGCCACCCGGCCCGGTCCCGCGGCCCCCCGAGCACGAAGAGGGCGAGCCCCGCCGCCGCTGGAAAAAAGTACGGCAGGGCGCCGCCGAAGCGGCCCACCCAGAAGTAGCCCAGGTTCCAGGCGAAGGACTCTCGCAGCTCGCCCCGATCGCGCGCGGGTCCGCTCTGGGTCGTCACGCTCCCCTCGTCGCGGCCGCTCACGAGGGGTCCGACCTGGTTCGTCGCCATCCACGTGCCGGCATCGTCGAAGGTCGCCCCCGAGGCGTCGAACGGGAACCGCCCGTAGAAGGTCTTCCGATCGCCGCCCTGGTAGTTCAGCTCTCCGGTGAAGGCGGCGTTCAGCCCGTAGAGGGTCGCCGCAGTCAAGGCGAGGACCGCCCCCCGGCGGAGCGACTCGCCAAGACGCCGGCCGAGGCCGGGACCGAAGAGAGGCCCCTCGCCGGGCACGAGGGGGTCGACGCCGAGCGGCACCGCCATGAGGACGTTCGGCGGCTTGAGGTAGCCGGCGACGCCGAAGAGCACGGCCGCGAGGAGAGGCCGTCCCGCTGCCCATGCCGCGAGGCCGCCGGTCACCACCGCGAGACCGAAGATCTCCGGCGTCGGCCAGACGAGATAGAGCGGCGCCACGGTGAGGAGCAGCAGGCCCACCCCCAGGGAAGCGGCCGCAACGGGCGTCATCCCGCGACGTCTCAGGATCCCGCAGGCCAGCCAGAGCGCCAGGGACAGCAGCAGACCGTTCCCGAACATCATCCCGCGGGTGCCGAGGGCAGCCACGAGAGGGGCGGCGACGAGAGGGTACGCGAAGGCCTTTGCGTAGTAGAGGCGGCCCTCGTCCGCCCGCACCCGGCGCACCCACGGGAAGCCGGCGGCTCGGTCGACGGTCAGCCCCCCGCTCGACCGCTTGAGGAAGATGCCCTGCGGGCCTTTGGGGTACTCGTCGCGGATCCGGGCGAGGTCGGCGGCGTCGAAGCGCAGGTCCAGGTCCCGGGCGAGGCTCCAGGCCATCGCGTAGTACGTGGCACCGTCGCCGAAGAACTCGCCCTTCGAGGCCCGGGGCAGGTCGAGGGCCAGAGTCGCTCCCGCGAGGGCCGCGGTCGCGAGCGAGAGGACGAGACGGGCGCTCGTCGCCCCCGACGGCGTCGGCGCTACAGCCACCCGGCCTCCCGATACGACGCCGCCGTGCGCGCGATCCCCTCGTCCAGGTCCACCTTCGGCGCGTATCCGAGGAGACGCCGGGCCTTCTCGATCGTGAAGGCCCGGCTCTTCGTCCAGAAGTCCACCCGCCGCCGGTGGAGGGGCGGCTCGAGGCCGAGCGGCACGCAGACCGCCTCCACGAGATCCCCCGCCCACTGGATCGGCAGGGCGGGGATGCGGAACGGCAGGACTTGCCCCCCCGTGTGCCTCGCGACGAGCGCCGCCAGATCCCGCTGCGTCACGTACGACGGCCCGCAGAGGAGGAACGCCTGGCCGACGGCCTCGGGGCGGCCGAGGGCGAGGAGGAATCCGGCCACGAGGTCGTCGATGTAGACGGGATGGTAGAAGGTGAGGCCGGTCCCGACGATCGCGTAGCGGCCTCGAGCGATCGCACGGAAGAGCTTCAGGAAGCGCGTCTCCCCTGGACCGTAGATCGCTCCCGGCCGGACGACGGTGACCGGCAGCCCGCGCTCCCGGTGGAAGCCCATGGCCAGGACCTCGGCCTCCGCCTTCGACGCCTGGTAGACGTCCCCCGGGGCCAGGGGTGCCGTCTCGTCCGCCGGAGGGTGCTCGACGTGGCCGTGAACCCCCACCGTGGAGGTGTGGACGAAGCGACGGACTCCCCGCCGGGCCGCCGCCTCGAGGAGCGTCTCGGTGCCGACGACGTTGACCTCACGGTAGTAGGCATCCGGGTGACCGGCGGTGCGGTAGACCGCCGCCACGTGGAGGACTGCGTCCGCGCGGTCGACCAGGCGGGCCGCGGCCTCCGGGTCGCCGAGGCGTCCCTCCACGAGCCTCGACGCGCGCGAGCGGATCGCGTCCGTGACGGACTCCGGGCGCACCAGGACCGCCACCTCGTCCCCCCGTGCCCGGAGGGCGTCGAGGAGATGGCCGCCGGTGTATCCCGACGCGCCCGTCAACGCCACGCGCATGCCGTCGTGCTCCCGCACGGGCCTCGACTGCGGGCCCGAGCCCAGAGTGTAACGGCACGCCCCCGCTCGCCGTGAGCCGATCGAATCATGGTCTGAGACGCGGGGTTCCCTTGACGGCGTGAACGGCCGGGGCCTACGCTTGACGGCAACGCGCCGTAGCCGTCGCCGGCACGAGCCCGGGACGCCCTCCCGGGGTCGCCGCTTCCGGGGCCGCCCCGAGACGCGCGGCCGGGCTCCTTGCCCTCAGGGAGGCAGCCATGGCCAAGCAGCGCTACTACCTGGACACCCGGGTCCTGACGGCGTTCTTCTTCGCCGCGATGCCCTTCGTGGCCTTCGGGTCGTTCGTCGTCGTCAACCAGGCCAAGAACCTGCTGCGGGAATCGGTCGGCACGAGCCTGGAGCAGCGCGCGGTCCAGACGAAGCTCGCCCTCGAGCAGTACGTGGGCGACCAGGTGGTGCAGCTGCGCCTCCTGGCCCTCGAGCCCGAGGTGCAGAAGGCCCTGAGCGGGCCCGTGCACACGGTGCGCGAGGCCGACGTGCGCCAGATGGAGCAGGCCTGGGCCTCGGGCAGCGACGCCAAGCTCAGCGCCTCCATCCTGGACACCCCCGCCGCGGCGCGCCTGAAGCCGCTCACCCGCGTGCGGCCCGCGGTGAAGCAGCTCCAGCTCGTGGACACGACGGGCCGCGTGGTCGCCGCCTCGAGCCGCGGGGGGCGCCTGTTCTACGGCGAGAGCGGCTGGTTCAAGGACCTCTCCTCCCAGGAGGGAGAGGCCGAGGTCCACGTAGGGGACCTCTTCCACCCCGCCGGATCGATGGTGAACCTCCTCGAGATCGCCTTCCCGGTGCGGAGCCCGGACGACGTCCACCTGGGGGCGGTGCGCGCCCTCCTCGACGCGAGCGAGCTCTACGCGGTGCTCGCCCCCGTCCGCATCGGGCGCACCGGCCACGCCTCGCTCATCCGCGCGAGCGACGGCCTCATCCTCGCCTCCGACGAGAGCGAGCGCATCCTCAAGGCGACCGCCCCCGGCTTCGACTCGCTCCGCAACGCGGTCGAGGGCTTCCCCCTCGCCGAGCCCGGCCAGGAGCTCTTCGGGAAGACGCGCCTCCGCCGCGGCTACTGGACGATCCCCGAGGTCAAGACGAAGGACCAGGCCGGCCGCGAGATCGTCGTCGAGCCGGCCCGGCTCGTCGGCTTCTCGCCGATCGACCAGATCCCGGACGTCAACTGGCTGATCACGGTCGAGCAGGACCTCGCGGAGGCCCTCGCCCCCATCCAGAGCGTGACCCGCTACCTGTGGATCCACTTCGTCGGGGTGTTCGCGACGGTGATCCTGCTCGCTCTCTACTTCTCCTTCAAGCTCGAGCGGCCGGTGATGGAGGAGGGCTTCCATCTCCACGAGGAGCACGTGCCGGCGGGGACGAAGAACGCCGTCTGAAGCCGACCTCCCGGAAGACGGCCTGGTAGCGGTCGAGGCCGTCGCGCTCGTCGAAGCGCGAGACGGCCACGCGGCGCGCCTCGCTTCCCATGGCGGCCCGCCGGGCCGCGTCGGTGGACAGCGCGCGGAGCGCGGCGCCGAGCGCGGGTGCGTCCGCCGGGGGCACCAGGAGGCCGGTCGAGGAGTCCTCGACCACGTCCACGATGCCGCCGGTACGGGTGGCCACCGCGGGCAGGCCGCACGCCGCGCCCTCGATGAGCGAGATGCCGAGCGCTTCGAAGACCGAGGGGAAGACGAAGAGGTCCGAGGCCCGGAGCGCGTCCTCCACCCGCTCGAGCCGGCCGGTGAAGACGACCCTCCCGGCGAGGCCGCCCTCCGCCGAGCGGCGCTTCAGCTCCTCCTCGACGGACAGGGCCTGCCCCTCCCCCGAGCCGACGAGGACGAGGCGCAGGTCGGGCGCCTCGCCCGCGACCCCCGCGACGGCCTCGAGGAGGGTCTCCAGGCCCTTGCCCCGGAGGAGCCGGCCCGTGTAGACGGCCAGGACCCCCGCCGGCAGGCCGAGGCGCGCCCGGACTGCGGCCCGCTCCGCGGGCGAGGCGGGAGAGAACCGCTGCGTGTCCACCCCGTGGGGCAGGAGGGCGACGCGCTCGCGGGGAACACCGGCCCCGAGCATCTCGTCCCGGATCGCCCGGGACATGGCCACGAAGAAGTCAGCGTCGCGCAGCCAGCGGTTGCGGGCCGCGGTCGCCGCCCGCGCGAGCCGGCCTCGCGGCCCGCCCGCCCAGGGCTTGCCCCACGTCCAGGCCTCGCCGCTCAGCTCGCCGTTCGTCTCCGGCTGCATCACGACGCCCACGCCCGAGGCACGAGCGGCCAGGAGTCCCGGCACTCCGAGCACACGGGTGCCGCGGACGACGAGGACGTCGTGGCGGCGCGCCTCGCGCCGGATCGCCTGGACCGCCGCCGGGACCATCAGGAACTTCCCGGACCGCGCGGGTCCCGGCGGGGGCACCCTCACCACCCGGATCCCGTCGAGCGTCTCCTCTCCCGGCCACGAGGCCTCGCTCCGGCGGGTGACCACCGTGGCCGCGTCGCCCCTCGCCACGAGCGCCGAGCCCAGGCGCCGGACGTGGGTCTCGCCGCCCCCGAGCACGGGGTGGAACGACTCGGCGAGGAAGAGGACGCGCGTCAACGGCGCGGCCGCCGCTCCTGGATGACGTAGATGGGCTTCCCCTGGCTCTCGTGCCAGGTGCGCACGAGCAGCTCACCCATCAGGCCGAAGCTCACGAGGATGACGCCGGTCAGGAAGAGCAGCGCTCCGAGCAGCAGCAGCGGCCGCCCTCCGATCGCCTCGTCGAAGAGGACCTTCAGGACGGCGAGGTAGCCGAGGATCAGAGAGCCCAGGGCGGAGAACGCGAGGCCGATCAGGCCGAAGAGGTGGGCGGGCCGGGTGCCGTACGAGTGGAGGAACTTGACCGTGAAGAGGTCGAGGAGCACGCGCACCGTTCGTCCGATCCCGTACTTGCTGCGGCCGCGGGCGCGCGGCCTATGGCCCACGGGCACCTCGGCGAGGCTCACCCCCATCCACGACGCGACGGCCGGGATGAAGCGGTGCATCTCGCCGTAGAGGCGGATCCCCCGCGCCACCTCGCCCCGCATCGCCTTCAGCGAGCAGCCGTAGTCGTGGAGCTTCACCCCGGTCGCCCAGGAGATGAGGCGGTTCGCGAAGAAGGAGGGGATGCGCTTCGAGAGGGGATCCTTCCGCTCCCTCCGCCACCCGCAGACCATGTCCAGGTCCTCGGCCAGCAGCTTCGCGACGAGGGCCGGGATGTCGCGAGGGTCGTTCTGCAGGTCCCCGTCCGAGGTCACGACGACGTCGCCGCGCGACCGATCGAAGCCGGCCGAGAAGGCCGCGGTCTGGCCGAAGTTCCGGCGCAGGATCACCGCCCGCACGCGGGGGTCCCCCGCCTCGAGCGCGAGGAGCCTCTCCCGCGTCCCGTCCGTGCTGCCGTCGTCGACCAGCAGGAGCTCGAACGAAAGGCCCGTGGGCTCGAGCGCGGCGGTGAGCTGGCGGTGGAGCTCGTCGACGTTCTCGGCCTCGTCGAAGAGCGGGACGACGACCGAGAGAGCGGGAGTTCCAGGTCCGTCCATGCGGCTAGGAGTATAAGCCGAGGGGTCGTGCGGTCCGAGGCGCCAGCGACCGGCAGATCGCTCGGCCCCGGCGCGAGGTGCGCCTCGGGTTCCGGGTCAACGGCCGGCGGCGACCAGGTACACCCAGTTCGCGAGGAAGAGCAGGAGCGCGGCCACGCGGAGGGCGAAGCCGAGCGGCTCCCTCGCCTCGACGCGGAGGGACTGACCTCGCGGGAGGAGGGCCAGGTCGGCCACCGCCCACGCACCCAGGAGCGCGGCGACGAGCGTCGTGAAGGGGTTCATCGCGAGCGCCCCGGCGAAGTCGAGGCCGAAGAGCCGAGCCAGCGCCCGCGTGGAGCCGCAGGTCGGGCACGGCAGGCCGGTCAGCCCCTTGAAGACGCAGAGCGTGAGCGGGAGGCGGTCGAGGCGAAGCAGCCGAGCGGCCGCCGCGGCCGCGAGCCCGATGCCTCCGAAGACGGCGCCGAGCGGCGGGCCGGGAAGGACCGCGAGCCGCAGGAGCGGCCGTCCCTCCGCCCCTTCGGCCGCCTCCCTCACTGCAGCTGGCCCACGGCGCCCGCGATCGCGCCGGCGAAGATGACGGCGAAAGCGGCGCAGCAGCAGCACACGAGGGCGAGCGGCAGGAGGACGGCGGCCAGCGCCTTGCCGTGGCCGATCTGGTGGGCCTCGGCGAGGCCGAGGACGTAGAGGACGAGGCACCACACGCCGCCGATGAGCTGCCCGCAGAACGGCAGGAGGAAGAGGACGCTCGTGGCCTGGGCGAAGCTCACCACGCGGAACGTCGCCTCGAAGTCCCGCCGCGCCCCTCCCAGGACGAGCAGCATGAGGTGGAGGATCCCCGCCGCCACGAAGACCCCGATCACCACGGCGACGCCCCCGAAGACGACCTGGGCCACGAAGCCTGCCCAGCTCTCGACCCAGCCGAGCACGCTCGCGAGCTCGGGTCGGTTGCTGAAGGCCCCCAGGGACGAGCCGACGATGGACCGGAAGACCGCGCTGTAGAAGGCGGAGGCCACGAGCCCGACCCAGCCGATGACCACCGCGTAGAGGAGCGGCGAGCCGAGCCCTCCCGTGACCGGCATCGCCCGGAAGAAGGCTCCCGGCGCCGTGAGCACCTGGCGGGTCGTCTCCACGAGCGCACCGAAGAAGCCGATGCGATCCCGGTCGTCCCAGGGAATGCCGCCCGCTCCCGGCGACGACACGGGAGGCCTGGCCGGCGCTGGACCTGGCGGAGCCGTGAAGGACGGCGCGCCGGCACGAGGTGGAGGCGTGGCCGCAAGGCGCGGGTCGCCCCCGCAGTTCGGACAGGAGCTCGCCTGGGGATCGGGCAGGGTGTGGTGGCAGTGCGGGCAGAGAGCCATGGGTGCGCCTCCGGGCGGTGCGGCCGCCGCGCCCGCAGTATAGAGTACCGGCTCATGGCCCGGGTGACCGTCGAGACCGTCGAGCACGTGGCCCGGCTCGCGCGTCTCTCCCTCACCGAGGACGAGAAGCGCCTCTTCGCCCGCCAGCTCGAGGAGATCCTGGCCTGGGCGGAGTCCCTCCAGGCTCTCGACACCTCGGGCGTGCCGCCCATGAGCCACCCCCAGGGCGCCCGGGTGCTGCGCGAGGACGAGCCGCGCGACGGCCTCCCGCGCGAGACGGCCTTCGCGCAGGCGCCGGAGGCGGGGGACGGGCTCTTCCGCGTGCCGCGAGTGATCGGGTGACCATCGGCCTCGCCGGGCTCACCGCGGCCGAGATCCGCCGACGCGTCGCCGTCCGCGAGGTCTCCTGCGTCGACGTGCTTCGCGCGCACCTCGACCGCATCGCCGCCGTCGAGCCCAGGGTCGACGCCTTCCTCTTCCTCGCGGCCGACCGCGCCCTGGACCGCGCCCGGCGGCTCGACTCGGCGCTCGCCGGAGGCGGGCCGGCGCCTTCCCTGGCCGGCGTCCCGGTCGCCATCAAGGACGTGCTGCACGTCGAGGGGCTCCCGACGACCTGCGGATCGCGGATCCTCGACGGCTACCGCCCGCCGTTCGCCGCGACGGCGGTCGAGAGGCTCGAGGCGCAGGGCGCCATCGTGGTCGGGAAGACGAACATGGACGAGTTCGCGATGGGCTCGTCGACCGAGCGGAGCGCCTACAAGCCGACCCGCAACCCGTGGGACCGTGAGCGCGTCCCCGGCGGCTCCTCGGGGGGCTCCGCCGTCGCCGTGGCCTCGCGCATGGTGCCGCTCGCCCTCGGGACGGACACGGGAGGCTCCATCCGCCAGCCGGCCGCCTTCTGCGGCCTGGTGGGGCTGAAGCCCACCTGGGGCCGCGTGAGCCGCTACGGCCTGGTGGCCTTCGCCTCGTCGCTCGACCAGGTCGGCCCCCTCGCCCGCACGGTCGAGGACGTCGCCCTCGCCTCGAGCGCTCTCTTCGGGGAGGACCCCCTCGACGCCACGAGCTCCGGGGAGCCGGTCCCCGACTTCGCCCGGTCCCTCGAGGGCCACGCGGCGGGCCTCCGCGTCGGGGTGCCCTGGAGCTTCCTCGCCGAGGGCGTGGACGGCGAAACGATGGCCCGCTTCCGCGAGTCGCTCGCGGCCCTCGAGGCGGCGGGCGCGTCGGTCGCGGACGTGGCCCTCCCCCACCTGCCCCACGCGATCGCCACGTACTACCTCGTGGCCACGGCCGAAGCCTCCAGCAACCTCGCCCGCTACGACGGCGTGCGCTACGGCCTGCGCGCCCCCGGCATTCACGACCTCCGCCGCCTGTACGGCGAGACGCGCGATCTCGGTTTCGGGGCCGAGGTGAAGCGCCGGATCATCCTCGGCACCTTCGCCCTGTCCTCCGGCTACTACGACGCGTACTACCTCCGGGCGCAGAAGGTCCGCACGCTCATCCGGCGGGACTTCGACCGAGCCTTCTCGGCCTGCGACGTGATCGCGACCCCCACGGCGCCGACCCCGGCCTTCCGCCTCGGCGAGAAGATGGACGACCCGCTGCAGATGTACCTGGCCGACATCTTCACCGTGCCCGCCAACCTGGCCGGCCTCCCCGGCCTCTCCCTTCCCTGCGGCCTGGCGAACGGCCTGCCGGTGGGCCTGCAGCTCCTGGCCCGGCCCTTCGACGAGGAGACGCTCCTCCGCGCGGGGGCAGCCCACCAGAAGGCGACGCGCCACCACGAGCTCGAGCCGCCGCTCTGAGCCGGCCGGTCTTTATCCCACGCCGGGGCCGGGAGGCCCGGGGAGTCGGCCCTTCCGCTTCGCGAGGAGCGAGCGCAGGACGAGGAACGACACGGTCGCCGCGGCCACGCCGAGCACGAGGTTGCCGACGACGAAGGGGAGGAGGAGCGGGCGGAAGCCGGCCAGCAGCGACTCGTAGAAGGCGCGTCCGTGGAGGCCCCAGTCGATCTCGCCCAGGCTCGAGGGCGAGACGCCGAGCAGGAAGCACCCCAAGAGCGTGCCGGCGGTGAACATCGGCCCGAGCGTCCACGGGTTGTTGGTCCAGGCCCCGGCCAGGACGGCCACCTTGTTGAGGCGCAGGAGGAACGCGAGCAGGATCGCCATCCCGGTGTGGATGCCGAGGATCGGGAAGAAGGCGATGAAGATGCCGAGGGCGAAGGCCGCGGCGACACGGGCGGGGCTGTCCTGGACGTGGAGGAGGATGTGCCCCGTCTCGCTCAGCCTCCGCATCCGCTCGCGCGTCCTCTAGGCCGGGCCCGTGCGGAAGTGGTCGTGCCCGCGCGCAGGGAGCGGGCGCGCTCCGGCGGCGTCGCGGAGGCGCACGGCCGGCTCGCCCTCCACGAACTCCCCGATCGCGGTCACGTCGACGCCCCAGACCCGGGCGAGATCGCCGAGGTCCTCGAGGGCGTCGGGGGCCACGGCGAGGAGAAGCTCGTAGTCCTCGCCGCCGTGGAGGGCCAGGGAGAGCACGTCGCCGCCCCGCGCCCTCTCGATCCCCGCCGCCTTGGGATCGACCGGCAGGAGGGCGCCGTCGAGGACGGCCCCCACTCCGCTCGCCGAGCAGATCTCGACGAGGTCGAGGGAAAGGCCGTCCGACAGATCCATGCCCGCACGGGCGAGGCCCCGCTCGGCGATCGAGCGGGCGAGGGCGAGGGGCGGCCGAGGGTCGAGCTGGGCGCGCAGGCAGGCGAGGAGCGCGGCCGACGACGACTCCGTCCAGACCCCCGTCGCGCAGAGCTCGCCGTCCTCGTCCAGGCGGGCGCCCTCGGCCAGGAGGCGCACGCCCTCCGCCGCCGCCCCCAGGGTCCCCGTCACCACCACGCGGTCGCCGGCCTGGGCGCCCCGGCGCAGCAGCAGCCGACCCGCCTCGCCGACGAGGGTCACGTCCACCACGATCGCCTCGTGGCCGCGGGTCACGTTGCCGCCGACGAGGGCCACCCCGGACTCGGCGCCACGCTCCAGGAGCCCGTCGTAGAGCGAATCGACCCAGGCCAGGCTGAGGTCGGCGGGCAGGCACAGGCTCACCGTCGCGAAGCGCGCGAGCCCTCCCATGGCCGCCACGTCCGAGAGGTTCACGGTGAGGGCCTTGCGGCCGAGGAGGCGGGGCGGGGCCTGGTCGCGCCGGAAGTGGACGCCCTCGACGAGGCTGTCCGTGGTCAGGAGGGCGAGGGGCGCGAGCTCCACCGCCGCCGCGTCGTCACCGGGGCCGACCACCACGCCGGGTCCTCCGGGCACGCGCTCCCGGATGTGGCGCAGCAGGCCCCTCTCGCCGATGTCGCCGAGCGTCTTCGAGACGGGCAGGGTCAAAGCGAGGCTCTCCGCCTTGTCGTGTGGACGGTGACCTGAACCGGGTCACCAGGTGGGAGCCCTGAGCCGCGCTTCAGGCTTCCTCGACGCGGAGGCGTGCTCACCGCGAGGCGAATCGGACCCCCTCATCAGGAACGTTGGTTCGAGGTTTCCGTATCCATCACGGGCAAGGCAGAGAGCCTCGCCGGCATGATAGCCGTCGCGGGGGCTTCGGGCAACCGCCGGCCGGGCTCGTCGGGCTTACTCCCCGAGCGCCGTCCCGAGCGCCTTGACGAGCCGACCCAGCCGCTCGTCGGCGGCGGACCCGGCCTTGTGCGACGCGCCGCGCGCTTCCTCGACCTCCCGCCGGAGCCGCTGGCACTCGTCGGCGAGGTTCAGGGCGGCGAGGACGGCCACCCGCAGGCTGTCGACGGCGCCGCTCGACCGGCTCACGTCCTTCATTTCCTCGTCCACGAACCGGGCCAGCCTTTCCACGTAGGCCGGGTCGCTCCCCGCCTTCACCGCGTAGGTCTGGCCGAAGATCTCGACGTGCACGAGCTTCGCCTTCTCCGCCATGGGCCCTGGATTATAGGCGCTCCAGGAGGGAGACGAGCTTCTCGATGCGGCCGCGGATCTCCTCCCGCTCCCGGCGGAGAGCCTTCACCTCGCGCTCGAAGGCCTCCGCCTTCCGGGCGTCGTCCGCGCCCGCCGGCGGGGCGGCCGCGAGGGCCTGCTCCGCCTTGGCCGCGCGGTCTTTCGCCTGGGCGACCTCGGCCCGGAGCGCCTGCGTCTCGGCGGAGAGCGCCCGGATCCTCTCCGCCGCCCGGTGCACCCGGTCCTCGAGGAGCTTGAAGCTGTCTTCCACGGCCCTACCCTCGCTCTCCCCGGATCTCGAACCCGGCCGCGCGGAGGTCCCGCGCCACCCCGTCCACCGCCTCCTGCACCTCTTCGCTCGTCAGCGTGCGCTCCCTGTCCTGGAAGCGGAGGCTCACCGTCAGGCTGACCCGGCCCGGCGGCACCGGGTCGCCGGTGTACCGGTCCAGCAGGCTCAGCGAGCGCAGGTGCGTCCCGGCCGCGGCCCGGACCCGAGCCTCGATCTCCGCGGCCGGCACGGCCTCGTCGCTGAGGATCGAGAGGTCGCGCTCGACGGGCGGGAAGCGGTCGAGCGCGCTGAACCGGACGGCCTCCGGTTCCGTTTCGAGCAGCCCGTCGAGCCCGATCTCGAGAACGAAGGCCTCGTCCTTGAGCCCCCACGCCGCGTGGACGTCCGGGTGCACCGCGCCGACGTAGCCGAGCGCCCGGCCGTCGCACCGGAGGCTCGAGGACCGGGCGGGGTGGAGGAAGGCGGGCCGCGCGGCTTCGCGGTCGATCTCCGGCTGCCGTGCACCCAACCGGAGAAGAAGCAGCTCGAGCACGCCCTTGGCGTCGAAGAGGTCGAACGGCCGCGGCTTCGCCGACCAGTGGCGAGGACGCGTGCCGCCGGACACGAGCACCGCGAGCCGTCTCTCCTCCCGCGGAGGCCCTTCGGTCCGCAGGAACACCCGGCCCATCTCGAAGACGGCCACGTCCCGCCGGCCGAGCCGAAAGTTGGCGCGGAGCGCGTCGAGGAGCCCGGGCATCACGAGCGAGGTGCGAAGCGTGTCCTGCTCTTCGGTGAGGGGGTTGGCGAGGCGGGCTCGCTCGGCGGCCGGATCGTCCACCTTCCCCCCGGCCACGAACGCGTAGTTCACCACCTCGGTGAGCCCGACCCCGGTGAGGACGTCGCGAATCCTCCTCTCGCGGCGCTGCGAGGTCCGGAGACGCCCCGGGCGGGCGGCCGCCGGCAAGGCGGGCTCGATGCGCTGGAGGCCGTAGTGGCGGCCGACTTCCTCGGCCAGGTCCGCCTCCCCCGCGACGTCGAGGCGCCAGGACGGCACGAGGGCGGACTCCTCGGGGCCGGAGCCGGAGACGAGGAAGCCCAGGGCCTCGAGCGTTCGGACCTGCTGCAGGCGAGGGACTTCCACGCCGAGGAGGGCGCTCACGCGCGCAGGACGGAGGCGCACCGTCCGGCGCGGCCTGTCGTCGCCCCGGCGCTCGACGAGCCCCGGCCTCGCCGTCCCCGCCCCGATCCTGGCGAGAAGGAAGGCCAGGCGGTCGAGGGCCGGGGGCCCGGCCGCGACGTCCGCGCCCCTCTCGAAGCGGTGCGAAGCCTCCGTGTGCACGGCGAGGGCCCGCGCCGCGCGCCGCACGGACAGGGGGTCCCACCACGCCGCCTCGAGCGCCACCACGCTTGTCGCCTCGCTGATCTCGCTCGACGCCCCGCCCATGATGCCGGCGAGGGCGAGGGCGGGCTCGCCTCCCTTCCCCGCGATCACGCCGACCCTTGCCGGAAGGACCCGCTCGACGCCGTCGAGTGTCGCGAGCGGCTCGCCATCGCGCGACCAGCGCACAACGAGCGTCCCGCCCGGCACTCTGGCGAGGTCGAAGGCGTGGCTCGGCTGCCCCGTCTCGACCATCACGTAGTTCGTGAGGTCGACCACGTTGTTGATGGACCGGATGCCGACGAGCTCGAGGCGCTCGCGGAGCCAGGACGGAGACGGGCCGACCTCGACGTCCAGGAGACGGGCGCAGAAGCGACCGCAGAGGTCGGGGGCCTCGATCCGGACGTCGAGGGCCTCAGCTGCCGGCGGTCCCGCCGCGGCCGCCCGCGTGTCGAACGGCCGGAGGACGAGGCCGTAGAGGGCCGCCACCTCGCGGGCCACCCCGTACACGTTCATGCAGTCGACTCGGTTGGTCGTGACGTCGATCTCGAGGATCGTGTCGGCGCCCACCGTCTCGATCGCGTCGACGGCGAGGCCGGCCGCGGTCAGATCCTCGGCCAGGCGCGCCGGTGCGGCCTCGAACGGCACGAACTCGCGGAGCCAGGAGAGCGGGACCCTCATCCGACGAACTGCTCCAGGAAGCGGAGGTCGTTCTCGTAGAAGAGGCGGATGTCGTCGATCCCGTGCCGCACCATGGCCACGCGCTCGATGCCGAGGCCGAAGGCGAAGCCGGTGATCTCCTCGGGGTCGTAGACGAGCCGGCCGAGGCGTGCGTTGACGGCCTCGAACACGGCCGGGTTCACCATCCCGGAGCCGAGGATCTCGAGCCAGCCCGTCGTCTTGCAGATGCGGCAGGGGCCGGCAGGGAGGCGGCCCGAGCCGCCGCAGACGATGCAGCCGAGGTCGGCCTCGACCGAGGGCTCGGTGTACGGGAAGTACGAGGGCCGGAAGCGGACCGGGTACTTCTCGCCGAAGAGGGCGTGGAGGAAGGCCTCGATCGTGCCCTTCAGGTGGCCGAGGTTGATCCCCCGCCCGACCACCAGCCCCTCGATCTGCTGGAACATCGGGGAGTGGGTGACGTCGCTGTCGCGGCGGAACACCTTCCCGGGGCAGATGATCCGCACGTCGGGCGGGTGCTCGTTCTCCAGCATGTAGTGGATCTGGGCGGAGGAGGTGTGGGTGCGGAGGAGGAGGCCGCCCGGGCCTTCGAGGTAGAACGTGTCCTGCATGTCCCGCGCCGGGTGGTCGGGGGGCATGTTGAGGGCCTCGAAGCAGTGGTAGTCGTCCTCGACCTCGGGCCCGTCGTACACCTCGTAGCCCATCGCGACGAAGATGTTCTCGAGCTCCTCGCGCACGACCGTGACGGGGTGCCTGCGGCCGACGAGGGGCCGGCGTCCGGGCAGCGTCCCGTCGATCTGGTCGCGGCGGAGCGACTCGTGCCGCCGGCGCCGCTCGAGCCCGGCCCCGAGCGCCTCGATGCGGCCCTCGATCTCCGTCTTGAGGGCGTTCAGCTCCTGGCCGGCGTCGCGCCGTTCGGCCTCGGGGAGGCGCCCGAGCAGCTTGAGGAGCGCCGAGAGCGCGCCCGACCGGCGGCCGAGGAACCGGTCCCGGAGCGCCTGTAGCGCCGGGGGACCGTCGACCGCCGCCGACGCGGACTCGAACTCCGCGCGCAGCGCGCGCGCCCCGTCGCGGACCTGGACGAGAGTGTCGGACATCGGCCCGTTACTCTATCTCAGCGGGAGCGGATCCCGGTCCGGGGCGGCCGGCCTCGGAACGCGAGGCCCGCACCGCCCCGTGGCCCGGCCTCAGGCGCCGGCCCGGGCCGCCTTCGCCGACTCGACCAGCCGGCCGAACGCGGCGTCATCCGTCGCGGCGAGCTCGGCGAGCGACTTGCGGTCGAGCGCTATTCCCGCGCCTCGGAGGCCCGCCATGAACTGGCTGTAGCTCATCTCGTGCAGGCGCGCCGCGGCGTTGATGCGGATGATCCACAGGCGACGGAAGTCGCGCTTCTTGCCCTTCCGCCCCACGTAGGCGAAGTTCCCCGCGCGGTCGACCGACTCCTTGGCGAACTTGTAGAGCTTGCTCTTGCCGAGGAAGTAGCCCTTGGCCCGCGACAGCAGCTTCTTGCGCTTGTCGCGGCGCTTGCTTCCCCGCTTGACTCTCGGCATGACGGACGTCCCTTCGTCTGGCCCGGGCCCCCATCGGCCCGTCCCGTCGCGCTTCCAGGCGGCGACGCCGGCCCGGGCCGCTCGACCGCGGCCCCTCGTGCGAGGCTTGGGGTTCGGCGCCGGGGCGCCGGGCGGGGCTCTCGCGCCCGCCCTTCCCGGCCGCTAGGCCAGGAGCATCCTCTTCACCTGCGCCACGTCGGCGTCCGCGACCATCACGCCCTTGCCGAGGGCGCGCTTCCGGCCCGGGGCCTTCTTCGTGAGGATGTGGCGCTTGAATGCCTTGTGGCGCTTGATCTTGCCGGTCGCGGTCAGCTTGAACCGCTTGGCCGCGCCCCTCTTCGTCTTGAGCTTCAGCTTCGCCTTGGGCTTTCTCATGGTCTCTACTCGGTCTTCTCCGCGGCCCGCCCGGCCGCGGCCTCGGCCGGGGCCTTCTTCGGCTTCGCCTTGGGCTTGGCCGGCGCCGCCTCCTTCTTGGGGGCGAGGATCTGCACCATCGTGTTGCCCTCCTGGCGCGGCGAGGACTCGACGATCACCGTGTCGCCGAGCTCCTGGGCCAGTCGGTTCAGGATGTCCCGCCCGATCTCGCTGTGGACGATCTCGCGCCCCCGGAAGATCACGAGCGACTTCACCTTGTTGCCGTCCAGCAGGAAGCGCTCCACGTTCCGGCGCTTGAACGCGAAGTCGTGCTCGTCGACCTTCGGCCGGAACTTCACTTCCTTGATCTTGATGTGCCGCTGGTGCTTGCGGGCCTCGGCCTCGCGCTTCGCCTGCTGGTAGAAGAACTTGCCGGAGTTCATGATCCGGCACACCGGCGGGGTGGCGGCGGCCGCGATCTCCACGAGGTCGAGCCCCTTCTCCTCGGCCAGCATGAGCGCCTGGCCGGGGGGCATGATCCCGAGCTGCGCGCCGTCCTCGTCGATCACCCGGACTTCCTTCGCCCGGATGCGGTCGTTGATGCGGACCGTCTTGCTGTCTATGAGACACCTCCTGCACCTGGGGACGGAGCCTCCTCGCGGACCGCGCGCTCGGCCACGAGACGGACGACGCGCTCGGCGAACGAAGCCACCGCCTGCGGTCCCAGATCGCCCGCCTGGCGATGGCGCACGGAGACGTTCCGCGCCTCCGCTTCCTTGTCTCCCACCACCAGCATGTAGGGGACCTTCTGCACCTGGGCCTCGCGGATCCGGTAGCCCAGCTTCTCGTTCCGGTCGTCGACGTGGACCCGAAGGCCCCTCTTCCGGAGCTCGTCGCCCACCTCGCGCCCGTAGGCCTGGTGCTTCTCGGTGACCGGCACCACCACGGCCTGCACCGGCGCGAGCCACAGCGGGAACGCCCCTCCGTAGTGCTCGATGAGCACGCCGAAGAAGCGCTCCAGGCTGCCGAGGAGGGCGCGGTGGACCATCACCGGCTGGTGAGCCTTGCCGTCCTCGCCGATGAACTCCAGCTCGAAGCGGTCCGGGTTGTGGAAGTCCACCTGGATGGTCGAGCACTGCCACGCCCGGTCGAGCGAGTCCTTGATCTTGATGTCGATCTTCGGGCCGTAGAAGACGCCCTCGCCGGGGTCGACCTGATACGGCAGGCCGCGCGTCTCGAGCGCCTTGCGGAGCGCGGCCGTCGCCACCTCCCACTGCTCGTCGCTGCCGCTCGCCTTCTCGGGCTTGGTCGAGAGGTAGATGTCGTACCGGTCGAAGCCGAACGTGCGGAGGATGTTCGTCGTGAAGTCGAGCACCCTCAGGATCTCGTCCTCGAGCTGGTCGGGCCGGCAGAAGATGTGGGCGTCGTCCTGGGTGAAGCCCCGCACACGCATCAGGCCGTGCAGCACGCCCGACCGCTCGAACCGGTAGACGGTGCCGAGCTCCGCCCACCGGTACGGCAGGTCGCGGTAGCTCCGGAGCCGCGAGCGGTAGATCGTGAGGTGGAACGGGCAGTTCATCGGCTTGAGCTGGTACTCGACGTTCTCGATCTCGATCGGCGAGTACATGTTGGCCCGGTAGTACTCGGTGTGCCCGCTCGTCTTCCAGAGGTCGAGCCGCGCGATGTGGGGCGAGTAGACGATGTCGTAGCCGCCCCGCAGGTGCTCGTCGCGCCAGTAGTCCTCGATCTGCTTCCGGATGAAGCCGCCCTTCGGGTGCCAGAGCACGAGCCCGGCCCCCGTCTCGTCGGCGATCGAGAAGAGGTCGAGCTCCCGGCCGAGCTTCCGGTGGTCGCGGCGCTTCGCCTCCTCGAGCCGGAAGAGGTGCCGATCGAGCTCCTCCTTCGTGAAGAAGGCGTACCCGTAGATGCGCTGCATCGACGGGTTGCCCTCCTTGCCCTTCCAGTACGCGGCGGCCGGCTCGGCCTTCAGCTTGAAGGCCTTGATCTCCTTCGTCGAGGCGAGGTGCGGCCCGAGGCAGAAGTCGACGAACTCCCCCATCGTGTAGCACTGGGCGGGGTCGCCCGACTTCTCCTCGATGAGCTCGCACTTCAGCGTCTGGCCCTTCTTCCTGAAGAGCTCGAGAGCTTCCCGCTTCGGGATCAGCTTCTTCTCGATCGGCCGGTTCTGCTTGACGATGT
>Ga0335080_10001410_pt1 | contig 23434 bp, 15 predicted proteins | sample Lox_Sample_34_FD_206720 | JGI IMG/M metagenome (GOLD analysis project Ga0335080, IMG submission 206720) | Soil microbial communities from Loxahatchee National Wildlife Refuge, Florida, United States - Lox_Sample_3.4 | ecosystem: Environmental > Terrestrial > Soil > Wetlands | place: USA...
ATCCCGCGATGGCGGCGATGCCGTTCGAAATCGAGCCGGCGCGGTTCAGTTACTTCTTCGACTGCGGAATCATCGTGCGAGGACTGCTTTCGGCGTGGCGCGCGACCGGCGAGGACGAGTTTCTGGGTGCGGCAGCCGCGGTGGGCAGGTCCATGGCGCGCGATTTCGCGAGCGAGAACGGCGACTTCCACCCGGTGATCGGACTGCCGGCGAAGATTGCGGAGGCGCGGGATGCAATGCGGTGGTCGCGGTCGGCGGGGTGCTACCAATTGAAGTCGGCGATGGCCTGGTGGGACCTGTTCGAAGCCACCGGCGAAACTTGTTTCCGCGAACACTATCAACACGTGCTCGAATCCTCGCTGGCGGGCCACCTGGACTTTGTCCCCGGACATCCGGACCGTCTCGGGAGAATGGACCGGCTGCACGCCTACTGTTATTTTCTGGAGGGCCTGCTCCCGCGCGCCAATGAAGCACGTTGTGCCGAGGCGCTGTTTCAGGGCATCGCGGTGGCCGGCGCATGCCTGCGCAACATCGCTCCGGAATTCGTGCGGTCAGACGTCTACGGGCAGTTGCTGCGCGTCCGCCTGTTCGCCGATCGGGCGGGCGCGGTGGCGCTGGATCGTGCCGCGGCGGAGGAAGAGGTCGGCGCGCTGGCCGGGTTTCAATGTGCCGACCGCGATCCGCGCATCGACGGCGGATACTGGTTCGGGCGCAAGGGCGGGGAATTGCTGCCGTTTATCAACCCGGTGTCGGCGGCATTCGCGGGGCAGGCGCTGGAGTTGTGGGAAAGCCGCGCACCGGTGAACCGGCATCTGCTGATCTGACGGTGAAGCCGAAAATCAAGATCGCTTTTTTGAGCGGCACGCCCGAGCTGAACCGGCTGCTCACGGAGCGAATGCGGGAGCTGTATCCGGAGCTGCCGCTGTGGGTGGTTTCGGATTTTCCGCCGGAGGGCAGGCCGGAAGCCTGTCCCACGTGGATCCGGTATCGTATCCAGCGGAGCTTCCTCTACAACCTTGGGCGCTGCCGGGAGGCGCTGCGCGGCCACGACATCCGGCTGGCCGGGGTGATGCTGGTGCCCAACGTGCCGTTTCGACGCATGCGCCTTGTGGCGCTGTTGCTTTCGCCGCGGGGATTCATCGCCTTCAACGAGAATCTGAACCACTTCATGCTGCGGCCGGCGCAACTCGGGGCGATCGGGCGCCACATCGTGTGGCGGGTGAAGAACACTGCGCGCTGGCTGCGGAAGAATCCGCCCGTCGCGGCCGCGATCCTCGCGCGCGCCGCCTCATGGCTGCGCCCGCGCTGGAACCGCACCACCGGAGCCGCGCCGCAACTGCGCGACCCCGGCATCTCGCTGATCATTCCATCGCGCAACGGCAGGGACCTGCTGGCGGCGCAGCTTCCCGGGATCACGGCTCAGCGGCCCGACGAGATCATCGTGGTGGACAACGGATCAGACGACGGGACCGCGGAATGGCTCGCCGAGGCGTACCCTTCCATCGAGGTGGAGGTTTCCGGCGAGCCGCTTTCGTTCGCGCGCGCCATCAACCGCGGCGTCGCGCGGGCCCGCTATTCGCACATTTGCCTGCTCAACAACGACATGCTGATCGAGCCCGGCTTTTTCCGCGCTCTGCGGCGGCCGTTCGATCAGGTGCCGGATCTGTTTTGCGCTTCCGCGCAGATTCTCTTCCCGCCCGGCGTGCGGCGCGAAGAGACCGGCAAGACGGTTTTCGATCCCGCGGCACACCCGGATTTTCCGGTGTGGTGCGACGAGCCGCTCGCCGGGGAAGACGGCAGCTACGTGCTGTACGGAAGCGGCGGGTGCTCGCTGTACGATGCCGCGAAGCTGGCCGCGCTGGGCAATGTGGATGAAACTTACGCGCCGGCGTACGTGGAGGACCTCGATCTTGGGTATCGGGCCTGGCAGCGCGGCTGGCCGAGCGTGTACGAGGCGGGTGCGGTGGTCGAGCATCGCCACCGGGCGACTACTTCGCGCTACTTCACGCAGGAGCAGCTCGATGTCATTCTGGAACGTAATTACCTGCGGTTTCTGGCGCGCGCGGTGAGCAGCCCGAAACTGTTCCGCAGCTTGTGGCGGCCAAGGAAGCGCATGTTGCGCGAGGCGCCGGCGATCGCGCTGAGCGGCGGGCCGTCGGGGCGTCCCGAGTATCCGGAGGAGCGGTTCCTGGCGCTGTGCTCGGGCGCGGTCAGCGTCTTTCCGGGCCGTCCCGCGACGGGCAAGCAGCGAGTGCTGGTGGCGAGCCCGTACCTGCCCTTTCCGCTGTCGCATGGCGGCGCCGTGCGCATGTACAACCTGATGCTCCGCGCGGCCGAGGGGTTCGACCTGATTCTGGTTGCGTTTGTCGAAGAGGCCGGAACGCCGCCGCGCGAACTGCTGGACCTCTGCGCGGAGGTGGTGCTGGTCCGCAGGCCGGGGTCGCACGAGCTGCCTTTCACGGGACGGCCGGAGATGGTCGAGGAATTCGATTCGGCGGCCTTTCGTGCCGCCCTGGAACAGAGCGTGCGCAAGTGGCGGCCCAGCGCCGTACAGCTCGAGTTCACACAGCTTGCGCAATACGAAAATGCGTGCGCGCCGGCGCGGACCATTCTGGTGGAGCACGACATCACCTTCGACCTGTATGAGCAGCTCGCCCGGCTCGGCGAGAACCCGGCTCTGGGTCGGGAACTGCCGCTGTGGCGGCGTTTCGAAACCGGGGCATGGCGGCGCGTGGACCGAGTGGTCGTGATGAGTGCCAAGGACGAGGCGATGGTCACGGGTGCGAAGGCGGTGGTTCTGCCCAACGGGGTCGATCTCGAACGGTTCCGGCCGGGCGGGAAGTCGCCGGACCCGCGACGGCTGCTTTTCATCGGCAGCTTCGCGCACCTGCCGAACCGGCTGGCGGTCGAGTTTTTCCTGAGCGAAGTGTGGCCGCGGCTGAGGGGCGCAACGCTGCACGTTATCGCCGGCGCGCGGCATGAGCAGTGGCGGCTGAATGTCGACCTGCAGCAGGCGGGGATCGAGCCTGAAGGCTTCGTGACGGATGTGCGTTCCGCCTACGAACGGGCGGCGCTGGTGATCGCGCCGCTCACGGCTTCGGCGGGGACGAACATCAAGATCCTGGAAGCCATGGCAATGGGGAAGGCGATTGTGAGCACGCCGGCAGGGGTCAACGGACTAGATCTGGCAGCGGGCCGGGATTTCGTTCTGGTGAATCACGGGACCGAGATGGCTGAGGCGATCGAACGGCTGCTCGGCGATCCCGGGGAGCGGGCACGGATCGAGGCGGCGGCGCGGGAGCGGGTCGAGCGGGATTTCGGGTGGGACCACATCGCGCGCCGGCAGGCGGCGATGTATCGGGAGCTGACTTGACGTTCGGGTGGGCGGACGACGAAGCGCGATCGTCCGCCCACCGGGGAGGGCCTAGTCGGACTTGCGGCGGCGCACCAGCCAAGGTTCGATCGCGCCCGGGTTCTCCAGGATTTCCGCCTCGAGTTCCTGGATTTGTGCATCCAGAACCGCGCGCTCGATACCGGCTCCCAAGAAGACGTCGCCGGTTTCGGAACGACGCTGCTCGATCAGGGCCAGAACTGCCTCGCAGAGCTTCAATCTCTCGGCCGTGTTGCTCATAGCCCTTACCTCCTGCTCACTTAGACGCAATCTTAAGTCCGGAGTTCCATGTATAAACAGTTGTAGTTGGTTATATTCAAGCGGAGTACTGAGGTTACTCAGAGGAAGCGTCAGCGACGGATCTGTTGGATGGCGGCGGTGGGTGCCGGCGGCTGTTGATCCTGGCTGCCCAGGCCCACGAAGAAGACGCCGACCAGGATCAGCCCGAGTCCCGCGAACTTCTGCCTGGTCAAAGGCTCATTGAAGAAGATCTTGGCCCACACCAGTCCCCAGATGTACCCCAATGACACCATGGGATATAGCACCGAAAGCTGGCCGCCTTTGATACCCGCGACATAGAGCACGCTTGAGCCCAGGAACAGCACCACACCGAAGACCAGGCGCGTATTGACGAAGCTCCAGATGGATTTGGTGGTGCGCTCCGCGCCCATCTTGAGGAACGCCATCCCGAAGGAGCCGATCAGGCTGGCCCCGAACACCATCAGCATGCTGCGAACCAAGGGGCTCATTTCCTGCCTCCACGGCCCATTACCGCCACGCCCAGCACGATGGTGACGATGCCGATGTTTTTGTACATGTTTGAAGGCTCACCGAGGACGGTGTAGCTAAGCAAGGTGGTCCAGACGTAAGTCAGGGCGATGATGGGGTAGAGCATGGACATTTCGCCGTCTTTGAGCGCGAGGACCATGAGCAGGGTGTTGATGCCGTAGATCGAGTAACCGGCGATCAGGGGCAGGTTGAGCACGATCGAGGTCAGGTCGCCGGTGATCGATGCAGTGCCCTTCTTGATGAGCAACTGGGCGAGGGCGCCCAGCACGGTGCAACTGAATACCAGAGCGACGCTTTTCCAGTGGGACGGAGCATGCGCTGTTTCGTGGCTTGTAGCTGGTGAACTCAAAGGAGGACCTGTGTATGACGCCAATTCCGATGCGAGTCCTCACCAGAATACCAGGAAAATAGGAAAACCGGGGTCAGACGGAACGTTCCCCGGTTCTTTGGAGTTCTAGTCGGCCTGGAGCGCCGAATACCGGCGCAAAATCCGGCAGACCCGGGCTTTTCGGGCTTTGGAAACCGGGGAACGTCCCGTCTGACCCCGGTTTCCCGGTTTTTGACCCTGGTAAAATGGTGTCCTGTGGATCAGGACAACCTTGCCGTGGCGGCCGATGAACAGGTCTCGCAGCCTGAGGCGCCGCGGCCGGAGCCGCAACGCGGATTCATCGCGGAGTGGACCGTCACCATCATCCTGCTGCTCTTCGGCACCACCAACCTGGTGCAGGCCTTTGTGATTCCTACCGGGTCCATGGAAGACACCCTGCTTATCGGCGACCACCTGTTGGTCGACAAGCTGGCCTATTCGCCTTCGGGCCCTGTGTCGAAACACGTGCTTCCGTATTCGAACATAAAACGGGGCGACATCATCGTTTTCCGCTATCCCGCCGATATCACGCAGACCTTCGTCAAGCGCTGTATCGGAGTGCCTGGCGATCGCATCCGGCTGGTCAATAAGCAACTCATTCTCAACGGCAAGCCGGTCAATGAGCCGTACGTCTACCACAAGACGGAATATATCGACTCCTACCGCGATAATTTTCCGAGCGAGCCCAACGTGCACGTGGCGGAATCGGCTCAGGACATGCTGATCAACCATACGCGCAACGACGAAGTCCTTGTGCCGGCAGACTCGTACTTCGCCATGGGCGACAACCGCGATTCGTCGCTGGACAGCCGCTATTGGGGGTTCGTGCCGCGCGCGAACATCATCGGCAAGCCGCTTATCATCTACTGGTCCTACGACGCGCCCACCGAGGACCTGGCGAAGCCCATCATGTCCATCGACCACCTGCTCGACCTGGTGCAGCATTTCCCGACCAAGACGCGCTGGAACCGTACATTCCGCCTGATTCACGGGTATCCGCTCAACTGACATGAACCGGCATCACTACGGCCTGATCCTCGCCGGAGGACGTGGCACGCGCTTCTGGCCGCGCAGCCGCAAGCGCAACGCCAAACAGGTGCTCAACGTGGTAGGCGATCGCAGCCTGATTCAGGCGACGGTGGACCGCCTCTCTCCCGTCATTCCGCCGGAACGCCTCTGGATTCTTACCAACGAACACCTTCGCGACACGATTGTGCGCCAATTGCCCGAGGTGCCAGCGCGTCAGATCCTCGCTGAGCCCGTGCAGCGCAATACCGCGCCGGCGATTGGACTGGCGGCATACATTCTTCAAAGCGCCGATCCCAATGCCGTAATGGGGGTGTTCCCGTCCGATCATGTGATCGGTCAGACGGCGGTTTACCGGGCCGTGCTCCGGGGCGCGCTCAAGGCGGCGGGTAGGGGCGATCTGGTGGTGGTTGGCATCCTGCCGCGCTGGCCAGAGACCGGCTACGGTTACATCGAATTTCCGAAGGGGTGTGCTGCCGGCGCCTCGAAGGCGTTGCCGGTGCGCTGCTTTCACGAGAAGCCGCTCGTCGCCAAGGCGCGGCGCTACGTCGCGTCCGGGAATTTTTTCTGGAATTCGGGGATGTTCTTCTGGCGTGCGGAAGTACTCCTGGATCAGCTGCGGCGCCACCTGCCCAAGACGGCCACGCTGCTGGCGTCGCTGCCGGCGTTCGGGACGCGCCGGTTCGCGGCGGGTCTGAAGGAGACTTTTCCGCTTTGCGACAACATCTCGATTGACTACGCGGTCCTGGAAAGGGCGGCGGGCGAGGCGGGGGTCAGTGGGATCGCGGCCCCGGACTTTGGGTGGAACGACGTGGGGAGCTGGAATGCCGTTTACGAACTGCTCCGCCGCGACGCGCAAGGAAACGCCATGGAACTCGAATCGATCGCGCTCGATTCCCACAACAATTTTGTAGACGCCCGCGGTAAGTTAGTGGCGTTGGTGGGGGTGTGTGACCTGATCGTGGTGGATACCCCTGATGCCCTGCTGGTGGCGGACCGGGGCCGGGCCCAGCAGGTCGGGGAGATCGTCAAGCTTCTGGAGAAGCGCGAACGCCACGACCTGCTGTAGGCCCGAGCAGCCGGTCAATTACGGAGGTCGACCGCAATGGTCACGGTGTTGCTGCGGACCATGCTGCCGTCCGGCCGGGCGATTTGTAACGTGAGCGGCACCTCGTCGCCGGAGAGGCCCGCGGGCACGACGGCGTTGACCACGCACACGCCCGCGGTCTCAGTGGTCGCCACAGAGACGACCTTTGCACTGTCGGCGCCGATCTGTAGCTGCGGCAGCGGGGTAGTTGAGGAGCACCCGATTCCGGTGGCGCGGACCGCGATCGTATCGCCGGGCATAACGGGATTACCCGTGAAGCGGTAGTCGGACACCGCGGCGAGATTGCCGGAAGCGGCGAGTACGGCGAGCGCCTGTCCACGCCCGGAGCCATCCACGCTGTAGATGCCGGGCGCGGTATCGTTCATCGTGGTTTGCAGGGCGTTGGACACGCCGGAAGAAGTCTCAACCCGGATCTCGAGCTGGGCGGATGCGGGAGCCGCCGGGCAAAGGAAATCGACCCGGGTTGCGGAGACGCTTAGCAGCGCGGCATATTCACCGTTCACCAGTACCCTGGTTCCGCCGATGCCGGTACCGGATGCGGACGGATCCGCGGCGGAATCGGCGGAATCGGCCAGGAAATGACCGAAGAGCGAGGCCGCCGCGCCGGAACTACATGCGGCCGGAGCGCCTTCGCCTGCCCCGTTGCGTACACTGCGCAGAATCGGAGTTCCGTCGGACACGCTCAGTTTGACCGCTTTGTTGAGCGGGTCGCCGGCTGGACGCACAGCGGTAAAGGAGATCTCGCGCGAGCCGATATCCTGCGTGGTGGAGAGCCAGCCAAATGCGCCGGTGGTGTTGTCGAAGGTAGCGGAATCCGGCAGGCCGGCGGCTGAGACCGAGAGGGGACTGCCGTCCGCGTCGTAGGCCTGAACCGAGAAGCGCGCCGGAGAGCCGGCTTTCACGGTCACTTCCCGTGGTGCGGCCAGAGTTGGTGCGTCTGACGGCAACACGGCGAGGGAATCGGAGACGGAATCGGAGCCGAGAGTCACCGTGATCACGGCAGAGCCGAGGCCGGCGGTTTGGGTGGCAGTCACTTTGAACCGGGTCGTGCGGGTGCCGGCACCGGGCTTGAGTACCGCGGGCACGAGGACGTTGGCAGAACTGCTGGCGATCTTGAGTTCGGTGGCGGTAGCCGATGGCTTGCCTGTCTCGACCTGGCAGGTAGTGCTTTGACCCGCGGTGACGTGCTTCGGGACACAGGAGATCGAGTTGAGCGCCCCGCCCGTCCCGCCGCCAAAGCTGATGGCCCAGGTTGCCGCGAGACTGCTGTTACCCAGGGTCGCTGTGACCACGATGGATGTCACGTCCGCGGTTGTTCCCGTGAACTCGAAAAAGGCCGACTGTGAACCGGCCGTCACCGCGACCGAGTCAGGAACCACTATCGAGGAGGAGCTCGAACTCAAGGACACCTGCGTGGCGGACGACACATTCGCGCTGAGGTTCAGGTTGCAGGTCCCGGATATGGGAGCGGTGGTCGAGGTCAGATGGCACGCGAAAAAGACCAGGCTCGGACCCGGCGCCGGCGGAACCAGGGAAATGGTGGCGGCGGAAGTGGAACTCCCCATGGTGGCAGTCAGGGTCGCGACCTGAGATGTGGCGACGATTCCGGTGCTGGCGGCAAACTGGGCCGAAGTCGTTCCGGCCGGGACAGAAACCGAAGACGGCGCCGTCAGGACAGTAGTCATGTTGTTGTCGAGTGTCACTGTGGCTCCGCCGGCCGGGGCCGCCTGGCTGAGTGTCACCGTGCACGTGGTTGAGGCGTTCGCTGAGAGCGACGAGGCACCGCATTGCAGCGAACTCACGCTCATGGTGCTGGATGTGCCAACGAGGCTTAATGTCACGGATTGACTGGAGCCGTTGAGCGAGGCCGTGAGGGTAACGGTCTGGTTGGTTGGGACGTTCTGGGTGCCCACCGAGAATGTGGCGGTAGTCGAGCCGGCCGACACGTTCCAGGAAGTTGGAGCAACCAGCAAAGTGGGAGCGCTGTCCGCGATCGTAACAGTGACGCCGCCGGCGGGCGCCGCCTGGCTCAGGCTGACCTGGCAGAACGTCGCCGAGTTCGAGGATAGCGAGGTGCTATAGCAGTGCAGCGAACTGACGGTTACGCCGGCGGCTGCCAGCAGTGAAATGGTGGTCGAAGCAGTGGTTCCGTTGACAGACGCCGTGAGGGAAGCGGTCTGAGCCGAAGTGATCGAACCGGCGGAGGCCGTGAAGGTGCCCGAAGTCGACCCCTGGGTGATGCTCAGCGAACCAGGGATGGTCAGCAGGGTGGGAGCCGAGTTCCCCAACGATACCGTGACGCCCCCGGTGATTGCGGCCTTGTTGAGCGTCACCGTGCAGGTAGTCGAGGCGTTCGAGGCAAGTGATGATCCGCTGCATTGCAGGCCAGTAACGGTGTTGGGCGCGACCATCTGGATATTGGCGGAGGCGCTGGATCCGTTGAGGGACGCCGTAACGGTCACGCTCTGGTCCGAGGTGACGGCGCCGGTGCTGACCGGGAAGTTGGCGGTGGAGGCTCCCGCGACGACGTTCACGGATGCCGGCACAGTGAGCTGCGCGGGGACGGTGTCAGCGATCGTTACCGTGACGCCACCGGCAGCGGCCGCCTTGTTGAGCGTAACCGTGCAGGTGCCGGAAGCATTCGAGAGCAGGGAGCTAATGCCGCATTGCAGGGAGGTAACGGTGTTGGCGGAAACCAGCGATATGGTGGCCGAAGCGCTGGAGCCGTTGAGCGACGCAGTGAGAGTTGCAGTCCGATCGGTGGTGATGGAGCCCGTACTGGCAGTGAAAGTGGCGGTGGTGGCGCCGGCGGCAATACTCACCGAACCCGGGACCGTGAGCGCGGAAGACGCGCTGTTGGCGAGGGTCACAGAAACGCCTCCGGAGATGGCGGCCTTGTTCAGCGTGACAGTGCACGTGGCAGAGGCGTTGGAACCGAGCGACGAAGATCCGCACCCTAAGGAGGTGACACTATTCGGTGCGACCAGCGATATGGTGGCCGAAGCGCTGGAGCCGCTGAGCGACGCGGTGAGAGTCGCGGTCTGATCGGCAGCGATGGTACCGGCGGCCGCGGAGAACGTGGCGGTGGACGAACCTGATGGAACGTTGACTGAGCCTGGGACCGTCAGGACCGTGGCGCTGCTTCCGAGGGTGACCGCGGCCCCGGCATCAGACGCCGCCTGACTGAGCGTGATGGTGCAGGTGGTGGAGCCGTTCGACAGGAGTGAAGCGGCTCCGCACTGGAGCGCGGTGACAGTAGTGGCGGTCGGGCTGGCCACCAGGGAGATGGTGGCCGACTGGCTGGAGCCGTTGAGCGATGCCGTGAGAGTGGCGGTCTGGCTGGTTGTGATGTTCTGGGTGCCCACCGAGAATGTGGCGGTAGTTGAGCCGGCCGACACGTTCCAAGTAGTTGGAGCGACCAGTAAAGTGGGCGCGCTGTCCGCGATCGTGACAGTGGCGCCGCCGGCCGGCGCTGCCTGGGTCAGGGTGATCTTACAGAAGGTCGCTGAATTGGAGGATAACGATGAGGCAGTGCATTGCAGCGAACTGACGGTCACGCCGGCGGCTGCAACAAGTGAAATGCTGGTCGAAGCAGTCGTTCCGTTTAGAGACGCCGTGAGGGAGGCGGTCTGAGCCGAGGTGATCGAACCGGCCGTGGCCGTGAAGGTGGCCGACGTCGACCCTTGGGTGATGCTCAGCGAAGCAGGGACGGTCAGCAGGGTGGGGACCGAGTTCCCCAACGATACCGTGACTCCCCCGGTGGTTGCGGCCTTGTTGAGGGTCACCGTGCAGGTCGTGGAAGCGTTCGAGGCCAGGGATGACGCGGTGCATTGCAGGCCGGTAACGGCAATGGGCGCGACCACCTGGATATTGGCGGACGCGCTGGATCCGTTGAGGGACGCCGTAATGGTCACGCTCTGATCCGAGGTGATGGCGCCGGTACTGACCGGGAAGGTGGCGGTGGAGGCTCCAGCGGCCACATTCACAGATGCAGGCACGGTGAGCTGCCAGGGCACGCTGTCAGCTACGGCTACCGTGACGCCGCCGGCAACAGCCGCCTTGTTGAGCGTGACCGTGCAGGTGCCGGAAGCATTCGAGAGCAGGGAGGTAATGCCGCACTGCAGTGAAGTAATCGTGTTGGAAGAAACCAGGGAAATACTAACGGATGCGCTGGTGCCACTGAGGCTGGCGGTAAGAGTCGCAGTCTGATCTGCGGTGATGGCGCCGGCGACGGCGGAGAACGTGGCGCTGGACGAACCTGACGGAACGTTGACCGAGCCTGGGACCGTCAGAGCCGCGGCGCTGCTTCCGACAGTGACTGGCGTCCCGGAGCCCGACGCGGGCTGATTCAGGGTAATGGTGCATGTTGTGGAGCCGTTCGAAGAGAGTGAAGCTGCTCCGCACTGGAGCGCCGTGACGGCGATGGAGGGCGCGGGGTTGGCGCCCACCAGGGAAATGGTGGCCGATTGACTCAACCCGTTGAGTGAAGCCGTTAGGGTAGCCGTCTGACTGGTTGGGACGTTCTGAGTGCCCACGGAGAACGTAGCGGTAGTTGAGCCGGCCGACACGTTCCAGGTAGTTGGAGCGACCAGCACGGTGGGAGCGCTGTCCGCGATCGTGACAGTGACACCGCCGGCGGGCGCCGGTTGGGTCAGGGTGATCTTGCAGAAGGTCGCCGAATTCGAGGACAGCGATGAGGCGGTGCATTGCAGTGAACTGACTGTGACAGTGCCCGGAGCGGCGAGATTGATGGCGAAGGACTGGCTCACGCCGTTGAGCGAGGCTGTGACGTGGGCCGTCTGGCTCGTGGTAAAAGCTGTGGCGGTTGCTGAAAATGTGGCGCTTGTCGAACCAGCGGCGACGGCCACGGAAGCCGGCACTCCGAGGTTGGCGCTGTCAGAGGACAGTCCCACAGCCGCCCCGCCAGAGCCACTGAGTGTGACCGTGCAGGTAGTGGAGGCCGAGGGCGCCAGAGCGTTTGAGCCGCACGAGAGGCTGCTTGGCACGAGCGAGACCGGGGCGCCCGGTATGCTGATGCTTCCTCCACTGCCGCCAACGCTAACGGCGGAACTGTCGGCGGCTGCGCCCAGCGTCCCGGTAACCCCGATGGCAACGGTGGAGACACCCGACGCCGGCGTGACGGACACGACCGCCACAGGACCGCTGGGAATGGAGGTTGTGTTCATCCCATAGAGGACACAAGTGGTGCCGGTGGAGTTGGGGCCGCAAGTCAAAGTCATTCCAGCGGAGCTTAGAGCTGGTGTGGCGGCGACTGAGAAGGCAGTAACACTGCCCGCAGGGTACGCAAAACCCCATTGCAAAGCAACAACGGTACTAGTAGAAGCCGTAGCTAAAGATAGGGTCAATGGTACTGAAGTACCTGAACTCCCTGTAGCGGACGACAAACTGAGTGTTGTCTGTCCCCAAATACAACAATTTAAATAATTTAAGATGATTATAGTCTTCAGGATGCTGGGTTTCTTGGTCATTCAGCGCGACTCCGAAAACGGACCTTAGCACCATTAGCCGTACTGGTACGAGTTGGCACTTGATATCGAACCACTCGTTCACAAAGGTACATATCCGTACGGTTCATTGTGGCTAATAAGGTATTATCCTATGAACTTTCCACAACTTTTGTATTACTTATAACGATGAAATGGCGAATCTAAATGAAATTTTATGGGTATGTGTTAAAAAAATTACTTTGGAGCGAAAACACAGGAAAAACTAAAGTTTGTATGCAGGAAGCCGGAGATCGAAAGCCTGGGTTGCACGGTCGAAGTGCGGTCGCCGGTACCATTTGCCTGAAATTGAGCCTTCCGTACCAGGGTCCTGTGTCTTGACTTGAGTCACGCATGCTGTATTCTGGCGGAGTCCTGAAGAGCACATAGCGAGGAACGCGCTACAGGACGGGAGGGTGGCGAAGATCACCCCTGCAGAATCAGACTCTGCCGTCAAACTTTCAGGGGGTTTGGATGCGCAGAGCAAATGGAGGAGCCTGTTGAACACACCAACACCGCGTGAAATCCGGACAATTCTGGTCGGCGAAGACGAGCTTGAAGTTCGAGGGTACTTGGCTACGGCGCTTCAGTGCCTCGGCTATCGCGTTGAGCTTGCACAGGATGGCGATGAGGTTCTGGCCTGTCTACAGGCTTCGCGGGGCGACATTTATGCGATCCTGCTCGACCTGATGATGCCGAATCGTGACGGCCTCGATACGCTGGTCCAGATCCGGCGGATGGACGCGGCGATTCCGGTGATCGTGATTTCCGGTGCGGCATCCACTATCAATGTAGTTGCAGCCATGAAATGCGGGGCGACGGACTTTCTGTGCAAGCCGGTATTGCACGAGGAATTGCAGCGCGCGATCGCCCGGGCCGTGGAACTGAGAGCGCCGGACGCGGCGCCGCGAATGAAGGTTCGTGCCCCGGCGTCGCGGACGTTTGTGTGCCGGGACGAGCGGATGCGGGAAATCCAGTCGCTGTTGGGACAGGTGGGCTGGTCCGAGGCGCCGGTTCTGATTCAGGGGGAAACCGGCAGCGGCAAGGAGGTGGTTGCGCGAGAGCTGCATGCATTGTCGCCCCGAGCTGATAAGCCGTTCCTCAAACTGAATTGCGCCGCGCTTCCGTCGGAGCTGGTGGAGAGCGAGCTGTTCGGGTACGAGCGCGGTGCGTTTACGGGAGCCTATCAGAAAAAGGCCGGAATGTTCGAGCTGGCGGACGGGGGCACGATCCTGCTGGACGAGATTGGGGACATGGATTTCCGGCTCCAGGCGAAGCTGCTCCAGGTGTTACAGGATCATGAATTTCAACGCATCGGCGGGAAGGACGTCGTCAAGGTGGACGTGCGGCTGATGGCGGCCACGCACGTGGACCTGGAGGCGGCCATCGCGGAGAGGAAGTTCCGCGAAGATCTGTACTACCGGCTGAACGTGATCAATCTGAAGATACCGCCGCTGCGCGAAAGGCGCGAGGACCTGATTCCGCTGGCCGAGTTTCTGGTGCGCCGGCATATTGGCCCTTCCGATCCGATCCCATTGATTACGGAAGAGTTAAGGCACGCCATCATGAGTTATTACTGGCCCGGCAATGTGCGTGAGCTGGAGAATTTCGTGCGCCGGCTGATCATCCTGCGGGATGCCTCGCTGCTGGCGCGGGAATTACACACAAAAGCCATGCGCAAGCCGCTGGCTGCGGTCGGCGTCGCAGACGCTCCGGGCGTTGCGACTCCCGCCGGTGCGGAAGCCGCGGAGGCGCCGATTCTGGAGCAGGTCACCAAAGCCAAGCGGCAGGCCGAGGTGGAAGCCATCGTGGCGGCACTGGACTCGACGCATTGGAACCGGAAACGGGCCGCGATGCTCCTGAAGGTGGACTATAAGGCCTTGCTATACAAGATGAAACGCCTGGGAATCGAAGAACGGGCGAACGCCGGGCGCGAGCCGGAAAAACCGCGAACGCAGGCCGCCCGGGCGGCTGGGGACTCGCGGAGCTGAGTCGCATTCCTGTGCTGGGGCCGGGAAAATTACCGAAGCTTGGTGAAGATTCCCAAAGATTGGTGCCCTGGGAGTGCGGATTACGCACAATTCGGGCTCCGGACTGTTGGTACCAAAACTGCCTACCCTTGGTTATGGCCCCCCGGCTTCCGAGTCGAATTCTGGCGTGCGGGTGGACGCTGCTACTGCTTCCCTGTCTGGCGGCTGCGGCGTCTACAGCGGGTAAGGATCCGGTCGGCTTCGATTCCGCGATGCTCTACGGCATGGCGGTGCAGCAGTTGGCGCCGGTTTCGGGGTTTGTTACTCCGTCCGCCGGGGCGGGCATGGAATTTCCCGGACCCGCCGAAATGCAGAACCATCCGCTGCTGGCGGGACCCTACCACTCCGGCGCGACCCTGGATCTGATTGCCGATTCTCAGGTGGGCGATGGCGATGATGACATTCGTCCCGATCCCCGACCCAGAATGAAGAAATTCATGCTGATCGTGCTGCTGATCGGCGCCGTAGTAAAGTATCTTACTTCACCGAGTTATTTGAAACTCGTCAGCGAAGTAACCGACCCGTGGGCATCTTAGGTACGGTGCCGTATTGAGTACTTTCAATTGTATTCCGAAAGCATCTGATCCCTGCCGGGTAGCGAACTCGGAGGACAATCCGCTCCCACGGCTATTGGTCTCGCATGCGAATGTTGCTGGACAGGATCATGCGAATGGTTTCGACCCAGTCGTGGCGGGCGTTTTCGTCGGTCGCGATCGGTTTCTGCTCGACCAGGTTGGCCTGCAGAAAGACCGGCGGGGGCTCTTCTATGTCATCGACGACGGTGATGACCTTGAGGGCCGGCTGTGCCAAGCGGAGGTCGGCGATGAAGGAGGCGGCATCCGGCAGGTTCGCGTTGATAACTACGAGATCGGCATTAAGTCCAAGCTCCGTCAATAACTTGCTGGCGCCGGAGGCGCTTACGGCGGGCAGCGCGTAAAAACCCGCCTGGTCCAAGGCGTGCCCCAGCCAAAACGCAAACCCCAAGTCGTTATCCACGATGAGGACGGTTTTCACGTCGATGTTGGTATCAAGTAATTGCAAGGGGCCGGAAGCATAGCAATCGGCACGCCACGGATGCCAATCAATCAAATTCAATCAGTTAGACGCTTTCCGCGCACCCGGCAAACCCAATGCGGCGAAGAAAGTCACACGAAATTGCCTTTAGTACCGTACTATATGGGGCAATTATATCCTATTACCCGGACCCGGGCGTAGTTTCACGCCTGTCCTTAGAGCCGGATGATCTTCTCTGAAGTCAGGCTGCGCAACGCATTCCGGGTGTCGACGATGAGGTTGGCTACCTCGACCAGGGCACGGCAGTCGAAGTTCGCGTGGTCCGTAATAATTACTCCGCAATCCGACTGAGCGAGGGCCTCGGTGGGGTCGGTGGAGAAGAGAGTTTCGTCTTCGATGCGGAGAGTCGGGACATAGGGGTCGGTGTAGGTGACTGTGGCGCCGCGGCGCCGGAGCAGGTGGATGATATCCAGGGCTGGGGACTCGCGGACATCATCGATATCGCGCTTGTAGGCCACGCCCAAAATATGGATTTTCGAGCCTTTTACCGCCTTGCCGCGGTCGTTGAGGGCGTTCTGTACCTTTTCGACGACGAAATGCGGCATCTGGCCGTTGATATACCCAGCGAGCTCAATGAAGCGGGCCTCGATGCCGGCCTGCTTGGTCTTCCAGGAAAGATAGAACGGGTCGATCGGGATGCAATGGCCGCCCAGTCCGGGACCCGGATAGAAAGGCATGAAACCGAACGGCTTGGTGGCCGCGGCATCGATGACTTCCCAGATGTTGATGCCCATCCGGTCGCACATCACGGCCAACTCGTTGACCAGCCCGATGTTGATCATGCGGAAGGTATTCTCGAGCAGCTTGACCATTTCAGCGACCTGCGTCGAGCTGACCGGCACGACGTTTTGCAGGGCTTGCGAGTAAAACAGCTTGCCCATCTCAGTGCAGGCTGGGGTCACGCCACCGACGACCTTGGGGATGTTCCGGGTCTGATACTTGGGATTGCCGGGATCGACCCGCTCCGGAGAAAAGCAGAGAAAGAAATCCCGCCCCACCTGCATGCCGCCGCCGGAAAGCATGGGCAGCACGAGTTCATCCGTGGTTCCGGGATAGGTGGTGGATTCGAGAATGACCAGCATCCCGGGATGAACGTATTTGACCATCTCCTGGCAGGCCGACACGATGTAGCTCATGTCGGGGTCCTTGGTTTTGCGGAGCGGCGTGGGGACACAGATGTTGATCGTATCCAAATCGGCGACGACGCTGAAATCCGTAGTGGCGCGCAGCTTGCCAGCGTCCACCAAGGCGCAGACCTCATCGGAGGGAACGTCCTGGACATACGAATCTCCAGCATTTATTCTCTCGACTTTGGATTCAATCAGGTCGATTCCTGTTACCGAAAAGCCCGCTTTGGCGAACTCGACCGCCAGCGGGAGTCCCACGTATCCGAGGCCGATGATTCCTACGTGTGCTGTGCGGTCCGCGATCTTCTTTGCGAGAGTTTCGACGGCGGGGGCCGTCACCGGTATAGTCCCTTGCGACATGAAATCAAAGCTCCGTTTCGAGGAATTTCGAGGAGAATATGAAGCAATTCAATCACCGATTCCGCAAGCTGAGCTGGCCTTGGTTTTTCCCGTGCCGGCATCTTCCGGGAGGCGATTTTCCAGGCCCAGTTTTTTCATTTTGTACAGCAGCGCTTTGTAATCGATCTTCAGGAGGGCGGCCGCGCGTTTCCGGTTCCAGCGGTTGGATTGGAGGGTGCGAGTATGGCTTCGGATTCAGCCTGCTCCTGGGCCTTGCTGACCTGTTCGAAGACGCCATCGCCAGGAACGGAGTCCCGAACATCGTCTACGGCATCGCGAAGGCGGAGCCGGGGACTCTCGGGCTTCGGGAATGCCCGCGCCTGCAACTCCTGAGCCAGCATCGCCGGATCGCGCAGAATCAGAAATTTCCGAACCACGTTCTCCAGCTCGCGCACATTACCGGGCCAGCGGTGTTCCATCAGGGCCTGGGCCAGATCGGGCGTGATCTCAGGCATGGGGACGTTTGAGGGGGCGTGTTTTCGCATTAAGAACCCGGCCAAGGGAACGATATCTTCCTGCCGCTCGCGGAGCGGGGGCAGCACGAAGTTAACGACATTCAGACGGTAGTACAGGTCTTCGCGGAAACTGCGGGCGGCGATGGCGGCTTCCAGGTCGCGGTGGATTGCGGCCATGACGCGCACATCGACTTTGATGGTCTCGCGGCCGCCGATACGACGGAACTCGTGATCCTGAAGAACCTGCAGCAGCTTGGCCTGGAGGCGGACATCCATGTCGCCGATTTCGTCCAGCAGGATGGTGCCGCCGTCAGCCATCTCGAACATGCCTGCCTTCTTTTGAAACGCGCCGGTGAAGGAGCCACGCTCGTAGCCGAACAGCTCGCTTTCCACCAGCTCCGAAGGCAGGGCGGCACAATTCAATTTCAGAAAGGGCTGAGCCGCGCGCGGCGATTGGGCGTGCAGTTCACGGGCGATCACTTCCTTGCCGGTGCCGGTTTCACCCTGGATCAGTACTGGAGCGTCGCTCCATCCGACTTGTGCCACCAGATCATAGAGCGCCGCCATGCGCGGGTCGCGGCCCAGGAAGGTCTTGCTGAGGACGGAGGTTTTGCGCGGCAGCGCCGACACATCCAAGACCCCGTGCGTTTCCAGCGCGCGATGGAGCGCTTTGGCGAGTTCTTCGTGGGATACGGGCTTGCACAGGAAATCGGTCGCGCCCATCTTCATGGCCCTGACGATATTCAGTGTGGATGCCTCGCCGGACACCAGGATGACAGGCAGGTCGGGCCGCGAACGGCGGATCTCGAGCAGGGTTTCCAGTCCGTCGCGGTTCGGCATGACGAGGTCCAACAGGACGGCCGACAGGTTTCCGTCGAGTTCCTCGATTGCGGAGAGAACCTCGTCCCCGTCGCCGGCGGTCTCGACGGAAAATCCCAGGCATCTCGCAACGGTTTGCAGGTAGTCGCGCACTTCCAGTTCGTCCTCGCCTATCAGAATCGTGCATCCGGCATGCGTGCGGTCAATGCTCAAGTGCCTCCTCCGTGTCGCTGGTCAGATCGCTGTGGTTTAACCAGACTGGTGCGCGGGGACCACCGGGCGTTACATCGGCAGTACTACGCTGAACATGGGACCCTGGTCAGTGTTCTCCGCCCAGACGGTTCCCTCATGCTGGTTAACGATCATTCTCGTGATGGCCAGACCGAGCCCTCCCCCGGAACGGTCGCGGCCACCCGCATAGGATGTGTATTCTTCAAAGATATCATTGAGGTGCTCCGGCGGGACGGGACACCCGGAGTCGCGGATGTCGATGCGATAGGCATTTGGGTCGTACCGGACGCGATGTCGGCGCTCGGCTCCCGGCGGAATGGCGGAACGCGTGAGGCGCCGCTCCCAGAAATAAGGGTAGCAGCGGACATCGATGGTGCCGGCTTTCGGGGTGAACTTGCAGGCGTTATCCAGGATGTTGACGAGAACCTGTTCGATCTGACCGGCTTCGAAAAACAGGGGCTGCTCCGGCGCGACGACGTCCGTGTTGATGGCGATGGATTTGTCTTCGGCGAAGGGCGTGATTTCGTGGAGGGCCTGTTCCAGGCAGTCGCGAATATCGCCGTGCTGCAGGTCGGGGCGGCGCTTGACGTGCCGTCCGACACTCAACTGGAACATGGCGGCGGCCATGCGCGAGAGGCGCTTGGCACTGTGCTGCATGCGCTGGAGCACCTCCCGCTGGGATTGGGTCAGGGGGCCGAGGGGCTCGCTGAGCAACAGCCCGCAGTAGCCGCTGAGGGCGGTAAGGGGCGCGCGAAAATCGTGCACGGCGCGGGCCAGGAAAGTGGTCCGATCCTGATCGTATTCTTGAAGGCGCAGGTTGGCCTGAATCAGGCACTGGAGGATTTCGTCGCGGTCGGCGCGCAGGGACTGAGCCGAGGATAGATGGTCGTTGCGCCCGCTGGAGGCCAGGAAGGCGGAAAGTGTGGCGCGAGAGACGGGCTTCAGCAGGATGTGGCCGTCGTCGGCGCCTGTCTGCTCCCGAAAGCGTGCCAGGTCCTTGCGATCGACCAGAAACAAGTGTTTGGAGGGGCTGGTGAAGACGCAATCCGGCAGGGGTACATCGGGATGGCAGTCCCAGAGGGAGAGGTCGGAGTCCTCAGATACTTGCTCGGCGGAAACCACCGTCAGGTTCCAATCGTCGCCGGCGATTTCGGAGAGCACCTCCCGGCAGAGCCGGTAGAGCTCACGGTCTTGAGAGAAGAGTTGTGCGTGCATGGTTGAAAAATGAACTAAGGAGCTGAGGATCTTCCGGGATCGAAAGCGATCCGGCCTTCCGGCCGGGCGCAAGGGAAACGAATTTGAACAAAGTGCCAAAAACTGAATTTTGGTGACCGGCGGGTATGTAACCGGCAACCAATCCGCCCGTGGTCCGGAGGGTGCGGCACGGGTGTGTTTCCATCGGACTGAGCCGACGGTGATTCGGCGTTCGAAAAATCGCAGGGACCCGGACAGGGCGATGCTTCGGGGCCATAGACTTATACAGTACAGATGAAAAATGCGACAGGCGATCGAAGTCCATAAGGAAAACCGCAGCGATCTTGTTTTAGCGATTTTCATGCCACCTCGAACACCGGCCCGGCACAAAGATTCGTCCGGCGGCTCCGAGCGAGTATCGAGCATTGCCAGAGAAGAGAAGCGGGAGCGGACGGTGCCGATTTGGACGCGATTTCCCAAGAAAAGTACTAGGGCGAGATCGGCGTCGTCTCAAACGAAATCGTGAAGGCCGACTGGATCCGAAATCAAGGGATCTGTTTTCCTGGCGGACGCCGGCTAGCTGGAAATCAGTCCTTCAAATCTCGATTTTCGGAAACATTTCCCAAACTACTAAATCCCTCGAATTCCCGCCTTTCTACTTAACCATATCATTTCATGTGAATTAGCGATCGGCAGAGCAATTGCTGCATCGAGTGATAGCTGAACTTTATGAAAACAAAGCTAATTAGGACAATTTCAGTCCGCGTTGCGGCGTTCGCTCTCCTATCCGTATGCATGTATGCCGATTCGATGGTGTGGGTTGGCAACTGGGCGGGGGTATGGTCGGGATATGGTACTAGTCCTTATACGGCCCATGACGCAACGGTGGGGAAAGACATCACGATTTTCTGCCTGGATTTCAATGATGAAATCGCGCCTCCGTACGCGTGGAATGCGAATATCTATGCTCTCAATTCGACGAACGTGACGAACATGGCGCAATTCGGCGGGAACTATGGATACGGTGTTCAGGCCCCGCCGAACCCGGCGGCCTTCGCGTTTCAGGGAGATACGGCCGGGACCTACTCGGTTAATATGACCGCGAGTCCGAACGCGTACACGCGATACCTCGAAGCCGCCTGGCTATTCAGCAACATTCAGAAGGCCGGGTCCGGGGACCTCGACAACGAGATTATTTCCCAGGTTGCGGCGTGGGAGCTGTTTGTGGATTCGAACCACATTGGCACGTTGCACTCAGATATTCAGTCGACAAACGGCACTTACACCTTCAACAACTACCTCTATTCCGTCGATCATTATGGGAGTATTTCAACCTCCTCCATTTCCGGCCTGAGTTTCGAGCAGGCCGTCATCGAGGCGCTGAACGCGGCGCAGCAGGCAGTCACGACTGAAAACTGGGCAGGCTCGGTGTTCATGGGCTCGTGGGACTTGGTGACGGCGGACCCGACCTGGGTGGCGACCACCGGCAACTATAAGCCGGCGCAGGAGTTCCTCACGCCGATTGCCAACCCGGAACCAGGTGCGATCGTGCTTCTCGGCAGTTGCATACTCCTTGTGGCCGCGACGCAGCGGAAGCGGCTGGCAGCGCGACAGGCATCACCGGACCAGAGCTAAACGGACCGCTAAAGTTCGATTCGAGAATCAAGATGGGGCAGGCCGTAAGCCTGCCCGACTGCTTTTTGTGGCCCGCGAAATGCACCAATGGCGGCATGTTCCGCGGCAGAGTATTCTCCTGGACCACCTTCGTTGTGTTATCGGCTGGAATTGCTATGATTTCATGCCGAAAATCTCCCCAGGCCAGGGAGGCTAATTTCCTCGCCAACGGTCAGAAGCTTTTCGATAAGCACGACTACGCGCGAGCTCTGCTGGAATATCGCAATGCTGCAGGAGCGGTTCCACGGGACGCCGAGCCGTATTACCGCATCGGTCTGACGGAGCTTGCGATGGGGGACGCCCGAAGCGCGGTGGCGGCGTTGCGGAAGGCGACGGAGCTGAACCCCAAGCACGAGGGCGCTCAACTGCAACTGGCAGCGCTACAGACCGCGACGACCAACAAGTCACTGGTGGAGGACGCCTCATCGCGTCTGCAGGAGGTGCTGAAGGCATCGCCGCAGAATACACAGGCGAACGACCTGCTGGCGCTCGCCGAATGGAAGCTGGGAAATAATGATGAAGCGCTGAAACGGCTCGAAGAGAACCTGCAGAAGTTCCCCTCGAACCTGAGCTCGTCGGTGCTGTTGGCCCGATTCAAGCTAAGCAGGAAAGACTTCGACGGCGCCGAGGAGGCGCTGAAGAAGGCGGTTGCCGCGGCTCCCGATTCGTCGTACGCCGTAATGGCATTGGCCGAGCTTCACCTGATGGCTGGAAAGAACGACGTTGCGGAGACCGAGATCCGGCGGGCAGCGCAACTCGACCCAAAGAACGCGCGGGCCCTGTTCGGACTGGCGGCAATTCAGTCGGCGGGCAACCGGATGGACGAGGCCGAGCAGACTTACCGGCAGATCTCAGCTCTTCCGCGGAAAGAATACAAACCGGTTCACGCGCTATTCCTGTTCAAGACCGGCAAGCAGGAGGCCGCCCTGACGGAGCTCAAGAAGCTGGCGCAGGACGACCCAAGGGATCCGGCGGCACGGCGGCGCGTGATTGCCGCCTGTTTCGCGATGAAGAAGCTGGACGAAGCGCAGAGCATGCTGGCGGCCGATTTGAAGAAGAACCCCAAGGACGTGGACGCGCTGCTAATGAGAAGCCAGCTGCTTCTGCGAAGCGGCAAAGCGGCCGAGGCGCAGAAGGACCTCGAGCAGGTGCTCCACTACAAACCGGATTCGGCTGAAGCCCATTTTGCCATTGCTCTGGCATACGCGGCCCAGGGCTTGGAACAGAATGCGAAGCGGGAACTAACGCGCGCGGTGGAATTGAAACCGGCATTGCTGGATGCCCGGATTGCGTTGGCCCGGACCTACACGCAGGAGAACCAACCCAAGGCCGCCATCGAGTTGCTGGATGAGGCGCCCAACAGTCAAATCAACCTTGCCCCCGTTATGGTCGAGCGCAACTGGGCCCTGCTGGCTAGGGGCGACACGGAGAAGATGAAGCCGCTGCTGGCGGCTGCGCTGGCGTCTCACCGTGAGCCGGTGTTTGTGCTTCAGCAGGCTCTGCTCCGTTTCGAAGAGAAAGACTACGCGGGAGCCAGGGCCAGCGCGGAAGAAGCGCTAAAGGCCATGCCGGACGATGTGCGCGCCGCGCGGATTATCGCCGAAACCTATGGGGCGCAGAAGCAGAACGAAAAGGCCACCGAGCGCCTGACGGAAATCGCGCGGTCGCATCCTAATTCGGCACCATACCAACACCTGCTGGGATTGTGGCAGACGAAGGTCGGGAATCGCGCGGGCGCGCGGCAGGCGTTTGAAGCCGCATTGGCCGCGGACCCGGCGTTTGTGCCGGCAGAACTCGCGCTGGCGGACATGGACCGGAACGAGAACCACTCCGACGCCGCGGCGCAGCGCCTGAACCGTGTTCTGGCGCGCGATCCGAAGAATAACGGGGCACTGATGCTGATGGCCGAGTTGGATATGGCAGCGGGCAACCGGAACGACGCGATCGCCCGATATCGCACGGTTCTGAGCTCGAACCCCACCAATGTCATGGCATTAAACAACGCCGCATACCTGCTGGCGTTCGACAATCCGGACGAGGCCCTTACGCTGGCTCAGCGGGCGGCCGAAGCGGCTCCGGACAGCCCGGCGATACAGGATACGCTGGGCTGGGTCTACTACCGGAAGGGCATTTACAGGTCGGCGATCAATTACCTGTCGGCGGCGGTGAGTAAAGAACCCACGCCCCGGCGGCAATTTCACCTGGCCATGTCCTATATCCGAGCCGGAGACTCGGGAACCGGCCAG
>Ga0335080_10001411_pt1 | contig 23431 bp, 20 predicted proteins | sample Lox_Sample_34_FD_206720 | JGI IMG/M metagenome (GOLD analysis project Ga0335080, IMG submission 206720) | Soil microbial communities from Loxahatchee National Wildlife Refuge, Florida, United States - Lox_Sample_3.4 | ecosystem: Environmental > Terrestrial > Soil > Wetlands | place: USA...
GGCTTTTGAGATACCCAATTCTTCCTGAAGACGGGCTGCAGGCCAATCGCGCTTGCCCAGCAGATCCAGCATCTGGAGTCGGGTCGCATTCGCAAAGGCCTTGCAGATGCGAGCCTGGCGTTCAAAGACCTCTGCTTCGACTCCATTCCGTCCGCACTTTTTGACAGCCATACTCCACCCCAAGATTGCGCCTAGTGAGTCACCTTCGCATCGTCCGATCTCAGCGGAGACTTAGAGCAATGCCGACCCGACTGTCACTGCTTATATTGTGGTTGCAATGTCACCGTTGTACTGTGACGCAGATCACCGGCAAGAGTGACCTCGCACTGACTTGGAAAAGCGAGCATATCTGTTCTGGATTCAAGTATCCGCCGAACCGCTGCTCCTGCATATTTCCCTTGCACGCAGCAGAGATCCGGCCGCCGTGCAAACCGTCGCAATACCGGCTAAAGGCTAAGCAAATCGACCCTGACGGTCACCGAAGCATGTGCCAACTATCACTGTATCCCGTGGAGAAGTTGGTCAATACTAATTTGTTACGCTTGTGTCCAAAGGCACCGTCTAATTATCGCTGCCGGGGGCAAGTTCATTTTGTGACTGCAAGGAGATCAATGGATACAAAGTCTCTGGGCATCGATAGCAAACTGGTCCATGCGGGCCATAAGGCGGATGAAACAGGCGCAGTGAATACGCCCATTTACCAGACCTCCACATTAGCGTTCAGGAATATCATCCCTTCAAAGGGTCTCTCATAGCGCTTACTCCTGGATCACGATTTCGTACGGGGGACCACCTAAACCTTGGTACGGAAGAATGGTTCCTGTTCCCCGCCCAGGCATGGAAGAGGCCGTACATTATGGACTGTGCTTCGCGGCCCCTGTGAAAATGCCTTGACCCCAGGAGGAGTTCGCATCAGTCCAGACTGCGTGGCGGAGGGAAGTAGATTCGAACTCGCGGTAGGTTTTGAGAATCGTCGCCTCTACCAAGTTCCCGAAATCCCTGACAAAGGATTGACCGTTCCATGCCTACCTCCTGGATCGATCGTCGGCTAGGGCGGAGCATCCTCATCTTGATCCTGAAGCGGAGATTCTGGGAGCAATGGGCTCGTGGGGGCGGTGGGGTGCAATGTTGCCTGATTTTCCGGAGTTCGAGCGGCGCAATGCACGTCTAACAGATCGAAATCGCCGTCGCCTTCGACGGGAACTGGCTCCTCGTTCCCCTGGCATTCAGGTGCGATCGCATTCGCTTGATCGGAAGACTGACCGGTGTCTGCTGTATCCTCACCTGAAGATTCCTCGGCCACTTCGAACATTTCAAAGAGTTTGGCTCTCAAGCTGCCAGCCATGGCATCCATGTCCTCGGGTTTGACCATCCCGGAGGAGTAGATCATCCTGAATTTTGCGTACAGGTCGATGGCCTTCAGATCGCCGCCCGCTGCCTTGTTCACCAATTGCTGACCGATGGCTTCCTCCGCCGTTATGTACCTGGGGCCATTTTTACCGCGGACCAGAACTTTCCGCCTCGCAGCCTTTTCGAGTATCTCTCCAAACCCAGGGGCCTTCCGAGGACGCCCGCTCGGGTTCCCGGAACGTCCCTTCTGAAACTGGGAGTCCCTGGGTGGCTTGCGATATCCAACACCACACGAATCATCAGCCACAGGTCACCTCCGCCGGATCGAAGTACCGACCGTTCGAGGCGTGAATCGCTCGTTGGCCAGTTTGTCGTTCCCATCGCTTGACCGCCGTGTCGACATACAGCGGATCAATCTCGATTCCGTAGCAAATTCGGCCGACTTTTTCTGCCCCGAGGATGGTTGAACCAACACCGCAGAAGCTGTCGAGAACGATATCGCCACGGGCCGAGCAGTCGAGAATCGCATCGGCAATCATCGCGACCGGCTTCACCGTCGGGTGAAGGGCTAACAGATTGCCTTCCTCTCCCTTTGACAGGGTATTCACGCCGGGATAGCGCCAAACATTGGTGCGGTTGCGCCCGAACCTCCCCAGTTGCACATTATTGCGATGCAATGTGTTTCCTTTTCGGAAGACGAAGACCAACTCATGCTGGGAGCGATAGAAGGATCCCATTCCGCCGTTGTCTTTCGTCCAGACGCAGAGATTGAGGAGCGTGTCGTAGGCTTTCTTGCCGGCGAGCAAGACCTCAGCTGCATGACGCCAGTCCATGCAGATGAAGTGAACTGAGCCATCCGAGCTTTGGCTTTCGAGCAAAGACAGTGCGCGGCACAGGAAATCCGAAAACTCCCATTCGCTCATCTCCCCCGAAGCCATCCGAAATTCGCGATGCCGGATGGCTCCCTTGCCACAGACGTTGCCATCGATTCGGACGTTATAGGGAGGGTCGGCGAAGACGACATCAGCTTTCCGGCCATTCATGAGCCGGGAGTAGGTCGATTCGTCCAGTGCGTCGCCGCAGACGAGACGATGATTTCCCAACAACCATATGTCGCCAGGCTTGGTAACCGCCGGACCAGAGAGGATCTCTACCGGCTCTTCCTCGTCCTTTTCTTCTGCTGCTTCTTCGAGAATCAGATCGATTTCCGGGACCTCGAAGCCCGTGATTGTGACGTCGAACTCGAGGTCGACGGAGGTCAAATGCTGCAGTTCAATCGCGAGAATCGAGTTGTCCCAGCCCGCTTTCTCGGCCAGCCGGTTATCGGCCAGGATGTAGGCCCGGATCTGGTCCTCGGTAAGATTCTCCAGGCATATGGTCGGAACGGTCTTCATTCCTAGCAATTTCGCAGCCTCCACGCGACCGTGGCCGGCGATGATCATGCGCGAGCGATTGACGAGCACGGGGTTCGTAAAGCCAAAGGTGTCGATGCTGTCGGCGATCTGACGAATCTGGCGTTTGGAATGGGTGCGGGCGTTCCTCGCGTACGGAACCAGATTCTGAATCTCCTCATAGGTAACCTGCAACTGAGTCAGCGACATTTCCTGAATACTCCTTCTCCGCGAAAGATTCGCCCATCACATCCGCCAAGAACTCAGTCGGTCGTCGAACTCGTCGAGGTCCGGCGAAATGGCTTGAATATCGTCGTGCTCGATTACGATCTCCTGCTCTTCGGCTCTGCTCAGCGCGGTCAGCGCCCACACCAGGGCGTCCATCCGGTCCGGGGATTTGGAGGCCATCGGAACGTAGTCACACATCTGGTCTTCGAGCGCGCCGAAGGCGCCGACGTGGTGCACGCGATGCTGCTCGTAGAGACCTGATATGGGTTCCGCTCGCGTCAGCTTGCCGCGCGAAGCATGGACAGCCTCGTAGGCGAAACCGTGATCGACGGTGCGCAGGATGGCTTCGACCAGGTCGCCACCGTTGTTGACCTCGGCAATGACGCGATCGGCCTTGTGCATCCGGTAGCCGTGAACGACTAACTGGGCAGCTTCGTTCGGCGACAGTTTTCTGCTGAGATCGTCGATGACATAGAAGTGGAGTGGCCAGACTTGGCCATTGGGACTGGGTCCCATGCCCACGACGACAATTCCCCATTCGGCGGAATCGTCGCCACTCGTCACTGCCGGATCGACACCCACGACCACACGCGTAAGAAAAGGCGGACACTGCCGCACGCGGTCGGCGTCGATTGCCTTAAGCGTCCAGAGCGCGCCCAGGCGATCATCGAGTAGCTCGGCGTTCAACTCCTGACGGCCCAGCCTGGTGCCTTCGTACTTGGTGATGATCTTTTCGTAGAAATTCCGCGCCAGGTTTGCTTTGTTGTCGTAAGTCGAGCCGCGTGTCACATGGGTGTCTGGGCTCGCTGCCAGAGCCTTGATCAGTTTGGTGGGCTTCGGAGTGGTCGTGATCACAACCTGGGGGCTCCCTCCCTTGCGCAAACCGAACTCCATTTGCTCCCAGGCTTCATCCGGATACTTCCAGGCGGCAACTTCGTCACACCAAACTTTCATGTGCTGCGGGCCGCGAAGCCGTTCCGGCTCTTCAGCCGAAAATAAAAGCGAGACTGCACCATTGGGCCAGACCAGCCTCCGTTTGGACTTCTCGTGCACGGGCCGTTCATCCCGGCGGCAGACTTCCATGATTGAGGATCCGGCCCCTATGCCCTTGACCATCACGTCGCGCACGTCCGCCGCTGTCGGCCCGATCAGGTTCACGATGGGAAACTGTTTGACCCACTTGCGGACCTGCTCGGCTCCGATGCGAGTCTTGCCGAATCCTCGTCCCGCCAGAACCAGCCAATTGACCCAAGGTCGGTCGTCCGGTTCGAGTTGATTCGGCCGCGCCCAAATCGACCAATCATGAAGGAAACATTCCCGCTCACGGTCGCTGAGGGACGCGAGAAACTTTCCACGCTTCTCGCGCGGAAGAGCGCGCAACCGCTCAGCCCACGAGCGCTCGGAGCCGCCCTTGCCTGTAGACATCGATTCCGTGCCCATAGAGTCCGCTTTTTCCAGCTCCATCAAGTTTGTCGAGGGCCGAACTGCTCATTTGGAACCGCACAACCGGATAAACGAGATTCCATCGCCGCACCAGTAGGTTTTCATCCTGATACAGTCACGACGTAAGTAAAAGGTAACGTTAGTGTGATACACTTCTTCTTGTAGAAACATGTCACCATATTTACTCCCACAATACGACTCATATCACTCGACAGTGTGGAGAAGACACGGCAGGAGGATCGTTTCGATGCCACTACACGAATCAGGACACAATACGAATCATGTCACGCCATAGAGTTCGGCTGGGGGTGGAATTCGTCTTCTGGCGCATCCCGACCCAGTGGTCCTTGGAGAAGGATACCCAAGGCCGCTTGATCGCGGTGCCGGCAGTGCCTCAAGTCAGGTCGGTCAAGCTTTCCAAGATTGATGGCTGGGACTTGCGTCGACGCTTTCTGCAATTGAAGCCAGGGAACCGGAAGGCGGCGTTTGAGTTCCTGCAAGAGGTAGGAGTTTGGTATGCCGAATCCGATCCGAGGGCTTCCGTGGAGGAGGGGAGCAAGCTTCTCAGCGGATCTTTCGGCGCTCGGTTGTTCAATGGCCGGGCCCTTCCGGTCCCATTGGATAATTTCTTACGAGGGCAACAGGGGTGGCTGAAGACACTGCGCGATCCGCAAGCGCTGAAAAAGAAATTTGGAGCACCGCCGAGCGAAAGCGCGAAGAGCGGTCAGAAACTATCCTTCGGCTTCCAAACCGCTGCCCTGAACCAAATGCCCATGCACATCGAGTGGAGACGTGGCGGCCCCGTCGGCGTCGTAGAAACCATCACTGGACTGGAGATGATGGTGGCCACCACTCACCTCGGCATGCTGCATGACACCCACTTCAGAAACTGCGCTCGCGCAGATTGCCGAATCCCATTTCCACGCCTTTCTGATCACAAGCAAATCTATTGCAGTAAGGAATGTGCTCATGTGATGGCGCAAAGAGAACTGCGCAAACGTGAGAAGAAAGAACAGAAGCGGCTGGCTGTTGATCCGTTTGGTGGGTAGCAACCGTTAGCGGAACTTCACCAAATGCGCCGACTCAAGGCTCTTGCAGGCTTGAAGTTCTTGGCACGATTCCACTTGATTGTTCGCGCCAAGGAAGCGTCAATGTCCGGCTGGGAGGTTCTCTATGCCGGATTCGGCTGAAACACGTCTCGCCGCCTTACCCAAACTAGGCAAGTCTGAACTGTACGATCTCTGGAAGCAGTGCTTTGATTCCGCTCAGCCACCCAAACTGCGACGGGATCTGATGATCCCGATCCTGGCCTATCGAATTCAGGAACAGGCATTCGGTTCGCTCAGCGCGCGCACTCGCGATCGCCTTCGCCAGCTCAGCCAGGCCTTCGAGCAAGGGAATGATCCCACGACGGCTCGCGCTCCGCGCCTCAGACCGGGCACGCGACTGGTGCGGCAGTGGGGCGATCAGGTCTATCTCGTGAATGTGCGAACCGACGGGTACGAGTATCAAGGCGCTTGTTACCAGGGCCTCTCCGAAATCGCCCGCCTGATCACCGGCACACGCTGGTCCGGTCCACTGTTTTTCGGAATCACCAAACAACAATCTGAGGAGGTCCAATGAGTCGGGATCAGAAAGCCGTACTGCGTTGTGCCATCTACACCCGTAAGTCTTCCGAAGAAGGTCTCGAACAGTCTTTCAACTCGCTCGACGCCCAACGCGAAGCCTGTGAGGCATTTATTGCCAGCCAGAGGCATGAGGGTTGGCAACCAGCATCAGCCCGTTATGACGATGGAGGGTATTCAGGGGGTTCGATGGAGCGGCCCGGCCTGAAAAAGCTGCTCGATGATGTGGCGGCAAACAAGATCAACGTCATCGTCGTCTATAAGGTCGACCGGCTCACCCGCAGCTTGGCCGATTTCGCCAAGATCGTCGAGGCCCTCGATGCCAAGGGAGTTTCCTTTGTCTCCGTCACCCAGCAGTTCAACACCACAACCTCGATGGGACGGCTCACCCTCAACATTCTGCTTTCGTTCGCACAGTTTGAGCGGGAAGTGACCGGGGAGAGGATTCGGGACAAGATTGCGGCCTCGAAGAAGAAAGGCATGTGGATGGGAGGGCTGGTGCCTCTCGGCTATGACCTCGAAGGGCGAAAGCTGGTGCCGAATCCGAAGGAGGCCGAACTGATCTCGAAGATCTTCTCGCTCTACCTTGAACTGGGCTGCGTCCGGAAGCTGGCCGAACAGCTCGACCGCGAGAAGATCAGAAGCAAGGTTTGGCTGACACGGACCGGAGCTCGCCTGGGAGGCGTAGCCTTCGCCCGTGGCGCTCTCTACGACCTGCTACGGAATCGGCTCTACCTTGGGGAGATCCGTCACCGCGACCAATGGTATCCCGGAGAGCACGAAGGCATTATCTCCCGCTCACTCTGGGATCGGGTTCAAGCCCAACTCAACAGCAATCTCAGGAAGCGTCGGAACCGCGTTCGAGAACAGGCATCGAGTTTGTTGACGGGGCTGGTCGAAGATGAACAGGGCACGAAGTACACGCCGTCGTTCACGGTAAAAAGCGGCCGACGGTATCGCTACTACGTTTCGCAGTTGGTGATCAGGAACACGGCGAGCGCCGGAAGCGGCTCGACGCGAGTGCCTGCGCAGGAACTGGAGAGCCGGGTCATTGAGAAGATCGTTGTCTTCTTGAAATCGGATGCTGAGGTCTTCGACGGTCTAAGCCTTGCTGATGAAGGCCCTGCCGTTGCCAGCCGATTGGTCATTGCTGCCAAACACCTTGCCGCGCGTCTCGGCTCCATGTCCTCGTCCGAGCTTCGGGACCTGCTTGCCTCCCTGCTCTGGCGGATCACTCTGCACGAGGACAAGATCGAGATCAAGATCGACAGTAGGACACTACGTCAACAGCTAGATGCCAAGGGCAAGATCAAATCCGCTAGCGTCCAGGTGAAGAACTCCGCTCCACCGGACTTGATCGGCTTGGTCGTCGAAGCGAAGAGAAAACGGTGCGGCGGTGAAGTGCATCTCGTCGTACCGCCGAGCTCTAGTGTCGTACGCGAGCATCCCAAGCTCCCGCTGATCAAGGCACTTGCACGAGCCCACGGCTGGTATGAGAAGGTGATGCAAGGGAAAGCTTCCGACTTGCGAACGCTCGCACGCGATGCCGGACTAACAGAGCGTTACGTTGGTAAGGTCTTCCGCTGTGCGTTCCTCGCACCCGACATCGTCGACGCGATCCTCGCCGGTCGGCAACCGCTCGATCTGAACTTTGACAAATTGTGTCAGCGGCTACCCTTGAGCTGGGCCGAGCAGCGGAAGCAGTTGGGATTCGATCCTTTATATACACGTCGCCCTCGAACCTCCCTGGTCCAGTAGCCTCCAGCTAGACAAGTCGTTGCGTAGCAATAAGATTGCTGACGTCCATTCCCTGATACCGAAGTCAAATTCCCTGATCCGTCCCTGAAAATTCCCTGCTCGTATTTTTACTCGAAAGCTGTTTCTGCTCTGGAATGTGCAGCTTGGAGAGAATCAGTGCGGTTTTAAGAGGCTAAAATCTCGAAAATTCCCTGTTATTTTCCCTGTTAGCAGGGAATTTCCAGAGAAAGGTTAGCGCCAGACTGCCTGCTCCGCCACGCAGTCTGGACTGATGCGAACTCTTGTCCTAGTTCGTTGAGGTCCTCGCGAAAAGCCCGCCAATTCGCGATTTTGTTCCTTAAACCGGACCGGAGAGAATACCCAGCTGAGGACACCTCCCGCTTACCACCTTCATTTTCTCTGATCGAGGAATTGGCAGTCCGGTTTTCGCATTCCTGCGAGGCGAACTTAATGCGATCCCCAGGCGAATCAAACGCGATCAAAGATCGATCACTTGGCGAACGCGACTTGACTTCTGCAGAGCGGGCGCGAACGCAGGAGAATTGCCTTTCAGCGTTTAGCAGAATGTAGTTCTGGACTTGGAAGCGGGCCGGAAGGTCGGCTGGCGTAATGTCCCGGCTTGCACTCAAAATCCGGGCTTCTGGCGCTCCTGGGACTCGCGGTAGCGAAGGTGGGAAGAGCAGCAGCGTAGTGCATAGGCCCAACTGCTACCCGGCACACTCGATGCGCAGCTCAAGTCCAAAACATCTACGAAGGAAGCAAAGGTCGGGCTGTTAGAATGTCAGGCGGAATCGGTTCCCATAACAGGACTTCTGGCCATCCGGTCAAACGATGGGACCATCCATCGACTTCGAGCGTGAGTCTATCAAAGCTTAATTCACGACGGGCGTTGGTTTCCGAACAGGATGCCAGACGCGTTGATCACATACTGTTCGTCGCTAAGCCGCTCAACTAATTCGGCGGGAAATGGAGAGATTTCGGTCTGCAAATACGCAGCCAGCTCACGATAAATCTCTCGCCGCGCGTAAATCGCCAGTTCGTTTCGGCGGCGCAGCGCATCCTGGATCAAAGTCGCCAGTTCTGGCGTGGCGGCCCGGCGAAGCTTCATCGCAATTGCCGGGTAATCCATGAAAGAGTTGTATTTTTGCCGCGTCCAGAATTCCTCTGCGGGCGCAGCCAGTGGCGTCTGGCGCACGACGAGCGTCCCAGCCACGCGGTCGCCAAAGCGCTGCAAGAGAGGGCTGCTCAGTACGGAGAGGCCTCCGACCAGGTACGCGAAGGGCAGCGTGTCAAGAACGCGCATCAGATTCCGTACCCACGCCTGCTCGATCCGCAGCGGAAGGCCATCCTGGTCAATCACTCGCAGATGAAAGAGCCGTTTCCCGATCGTCTGCCCGTTCCAAAAGCCCTCCAGCACTGCGCCATAGGTAAACCCGATCGCGAACTCCACGAGCGTAATCACCATGAAACCAAAACCCGGCGCTTTGGCGAAGATCCAGTAGACGAGCAGCCCCAACCCGTTAACTGCGGCCAACACGATTACGGCGTCGAGCAGCATGGCGTAAAGTCGTGCAGCGGGCCCAGCCAAAGGCAAGCAGAACAACACGCCTTCCGGTGTCGCAATGGTCAGCACGGACGCTGTCGACGCGCGTGTTAACTGAGTCTCGGTCATTTGTTCTCTGAAGGAAGCTCATTGCGCACAGCCGCCCCCGCCGCTGTGCGCCCGATCAGCGCCAGATAAATCGTCAGCAGTACCAGTTCCGCCGCCGCCACCGCGACCTTGAACCCATACGGCAGGACCGGCTCGTGATGCTGCGAAAAAAATGCTTCCATGATTCCGGCCCACACGAGCATCATCGCCAGGCCGGCCACCAGCACCAGCCACTGCTTCATCGATTGACGAACATTACGATCCTCGCGCCGATGCAGCAGCAAGCGTGCCAGATAGAATCCCGCTTGCCCGGCAATCAGGATCGAGGGAATCTCAAACACTCCGTGCGGCAGCAGCCACGCCGTCATAAACAGCCCGAAGCCCTGGCGAGTGTAGTGAACCGCCACAGCCCCAAGCAGCACGCCATTCTCGAAGAGCAGGAGTGCCGTTCCGATGCCGAAGGTCACGCCGAGTGCCGCTGCGAGCAAGGCAACTTCGATATTGTGCCGGATCAGCTGCCCCGAAAATGCCGCCTCGGTTTGCGCAGTGTGCAGGTGCCCCCCCTTTCCCTCCTCCTCTTCATGCACGCGCTCGCCCGGATTGCGCAGATAATCGGCTGGAAGCAACACATCCACAGCGGCAGGATCGTAGCGCACCGCGAGTCCGCCGAGTGCGCTCCCCAGCACTGTGATCAGCACGGCAAGCGCGAAATAGCGAATGTGCCGCCGGAACGTTTCCGGAAACACGGTAAAGATCCTCGGCCAGCTGCGCGGCTGCCAGATTTCAGGGCGCGCCGGCGGAGCATAGTAGAGTTCTGCATAGGCTCGCGCCACGAGCCGTTCCAGATACTGCCTCAATTCATATGCCAGCGACCCGTGTGTAACGCGATTCAAGTCCGCGGCAGTCTGCGCGTACAGCTCCTGCAACTGCTCCGCCTCCACCTGATTCAGCCTGCGGTCCGGCCGGCCTTCAAGCGCGGCGAGCAGTGATTCCAATTCGCGCCACCGTGGTCGCGCCTGCGCCTGAAAACGTTCGAGATCCAGAATCACAGCCGTTGCTCCCGTTTGCTTTCGAGGTATCCTTCCACGGCGGTTCGCAGGAACTTCTCCGCGGTAACGTACCGGAGTTGCACATCCAATTGACGAAGGCGCCGCGCCAACGCGCTGAGCCGCTGGTTCTCTCGATCACCTGCGAGCGCTGTATACACATCTTGGTCGGCGAGCGGATTTTCCCTCGACGAAAATGCCGGCCGCACATGAGCGGGCAGGATACTTGTCATCAAAACGGCATGCGACGAACGGACCATGCCGGCTCCTCGCCGCAACGAGTCCGAAATCGATCGCTCGGTCAGGTCCGCCAGCAGGACAAGATAGGCGCGCCTCCGCAGACGCAGCCGAATGTCGCTGAACAATGATTCGTAATCTGCATTCGTCGGCAACGGCTCTGTGCTCAGAAGACAATCGCGAAACCGGTGAAACTGAGATTGACCGCCTCCCGCGCGCAGCCAGGACTTCGCTCCATCCGCATAAGTGACCAGGCCAAACTCATCCCCCAGTTCCAGCGCGACGGTCGCTCCCACGAGTGCGGTCTCCACAGCGAGATCCAGCATCCGCCGCGGCGCTGTTTGCGAAGCGGTGTTCTCGGATTCTGCAGTCGGATGAACGGCGAGCCCGGATACCCGCGATTGGTCCACAACAAAATACACTTCCTGCTTCTGCTCCCATTGGAAGAGCCGAGTGACCGGAGTGCCGCGCCGCGCCGTGGATTTCCAGGCGATCTCCGAGTAGTTATCGCCCGGCTGATATTCTCGCAAGCGTTCGAAATCGCGTCCGTGCCCGGTCCACGGCGTTTGCTGCGATGCCACAAGCATGCGGTAAACCGGGCTGCGCAGAATCTCTTGTCGCCCGGGCCGCAAATTCGCGTCGATCCGCAAGGGCGTGGGCACATCAAACCATTTGCGCAACCGCCAGATTCGGAACCTCGACTGCCTCTCGATGCCAACCCGCAGTCCCGGCCAGAGTCCCCGACGAAGCAACGCGATTTCCCCGGTCCACGGCCAGAGTTGAATATACGCGGAGCTCGGAGTTGATCCATCGGGCGGAAAATCCGGCAGTCCAAGCATCAGCCGCTGCGGCTTGCTGGTCACCCGAAATGCGGTGTGGCTATCTTGCGCTGCCGCCATGACCGCTACGCGCACATCGCCGCGCGGCCGCCGCTGCGCGGAGCCAGCCAGGGCAAAAGAAACCTGCAAGTTCTGCCCTTCGCGTCCTCGAAATCCTTTCTCCGGCTGCAAGAGAACTGGCAAAAATTCCTCGCGACTCCTCCACAGGGCAATCGCGTCATAGCACAGCAGCAACGCCACGGGTATGACAATTAATTCGTATGATAACCACCCCCGCTCGAACCACGGCACAATGCAAGCCCCCAGCCCCAGCAGTCCCACGATCCACACGAGAGATTCTTGCGGACTGAAGAGAAACCCCGCCGGGGAAAGCGCGATTCGCTGTGCAGTCTTGCTCTCGGCAAGCAGATTGGGACGTGTTGGTTCCGCGGCCCCAGCAGTGACCGTTGCCTTCAGGCCCGGGCCGGCAACACTCGCCGAGATTTTGTTTAGTACAGCCATCGTTTCACTTTGTTTCCGCCTCGCCCGCAGCGCGAACTGCGTCAGTGTTCATCGCGGCACTTCCACCCCTTCCAGCACCGCGTTGATTACTTCGCGAATCACGACGCCTTCCATTTCGAATTCTGGCCGCAGCAACATGCGGTGCTCCAGCACTGGGACAGCCAGCGTCTTTACGTCCTCGGGCACCACGAAATCGCGCTCCTCAAGAGCCGCGAGTGCCTGCGACGCCGACAATAGCGCAAGTGTCGCTCGCGGCCCGCCACCGACCCAAACTGCAGGATGTTGCCGCGATTGTCGGGCGAGATTCACAATGTAACCGCTGATCGCCTCGCTGACGCGCACACGCTCGGTGGCGGCGAGGAGTTGTTCGAGTTCGCCTGACTGAAGAACCGGCGAGCGCATCTCTTCTACTAAACGCCGTTCCGGCGCATCGCCTGCCGCCACAAGTTTCGCCAGTTCTTTTTCATCCTCTGCGGCCGGATAATCCATGCGAATTTTCACGAGGAAGCGATCTTTCTGCGCCTCCGGCAGCGGATACGTGCCCTGATGCTCGATTGGATTCTGCGTGGCAAACACGACGAAGGTCGGGGAAAGCGGGCAGGTCTGCCGATCGATCGTCACCTGGCGCTCTTGCATGGCCTCCAGCAGCGCCGATTGAGTCTTCGCCGGCGCGCGATTGATTTCGTCGGCCAGCAGGAAATTAGTGAAGATGGGCCCGCGAACCAGGCGGAATTCCTGCGTCTTCAAATCGAAAACGGTCGTCCCCGTAACGTCCGCCGGCATCAAGTCCGGCGTGAATTGAATCCGCTGGAAATCGCCCGCGACCGCGCGCGCCAGCGCTTTCACAAGCAGCGTTTTCCCCACGCCGGGCACACCCTCGATGAGCGCGTGTCCGCCCGCAAGCAGCGTGATCAGTGCGAGATCGATGGCCTCACTTTGCCCGACGATCACGCGGCTCAGGGCCTCTCGAACACGCCGCGCCGCGCTCGTGATCGTCGCCAACGATTCCGCCGATTGCAAGGCCCCGTTCCCAGAATGCGTCTGCCCGTCCATTTCCGATGCCGGCTGCTCGTTCATGCGATCTATGCCTCCACAAAAATCATCCTCGATTAGCTAATAAAACTATCCGGCTCACGGCGAAGATGAGCCAAACCCTTTGCGTATGCGCGCCGTTCGGCGATCAACTGGCTAAGTTCCCTGTAACCTGCCACCGGAGTCTGCGCGAGCGCGGCGCGCAGCCTCGCGCCCCAAACTGGATCTGTGGAAATGGCCTGCGCATCCTGCGGCCAGGAGCGGCGGAACTGCTCCCAGCACTCCGCCACCACCTGTTCTTTCGCGACGCTCCGCTGCAGCAGGCGCCTCGCCGCCACCCCGGCTGCCTCGCCATAAAGTACGATTTGCGCGCTGGGATTCTGCGCCGGGTGCCGAACTAAGTCGCCGCTCATGCTCCAAAGCAATAGCAGCAAGCTCACCCAGAAGAGCAGCAGAGCGGTTTGCAGCCGGTATCGCTGCACCAGCCAAAGCACACCCTGATCCTGATGCAGTCCGTGCAGCGTTTCATCCACCCAGATTATCGGCCGTCCGCCCGCGAGAAAATCCAGCAACACCGGGTTGGGATGTGTCTTGATCGCTTCGTTCAACAGGAACGCCCCCTCACTCGCGACGATAAGTTCGCCGTTTCCCGCCCGCCGCATCGCCATGTAAACGCGCGCCGGCGTGTCCGCATCGGCGCTGCCGGCCGCGGCGGCGCCATACAGCACGGTCCATTGCGCATCGGTTTGGAGCCACGGCGCATCGGGGCCGAGATACATCGGCTCGCTGTCTGCAGGCATCGCATCCGGATCGGGCGAAACCCAGGGTGGAGTGCGCTCCTGCTTTGTTCGCTCCCACTTGCCCTCAACTTTCCACCCCTGGGACTGCGATTCCAGTTCCCAGCGTGGCTCGACCAGAACGAGACGTCCGCTGCGTGCGAGGAAATTTTCCAGCCGTCCGCGAAACTTCGTCCCAGTCAATAGCTTTCCATTGTCGATGATCCAATCATTGGCCGCGGATCCGCCGATAAAGAACGCCGTCGTCCTCGGCGCATCCTGATCCGAAAGCGAATCTTCATCCTGGCCGCGCATTACCTGGTATCCGGCGCGTCTGTAGGAATCGAACAACAGGCTGGTTCCGTATGGGTCCTCGCGCAAACTCGATCCCATGTCGCTGGTTTTCGATTCATTCTGACGTGCCATGAGCAGCAGAACCGCGAACACCGCCGCGAAAATTCCGGCAGCCAGCAGCGGACCGCGCCAGTTGATCGCCACGCTTTTGCCCGGTCCGTCGTCAGACATGGCTTAGTAACTCCCGCTGATCCCGGCGATAGGTCGCGACCGCCTCTGGCGTCAGCACATGGAACCCATACCAAACTCGATCGAACTGACGCAGGCCGCCGCGCAGTTTCTCGGGAATTTCTGCCCGCGACTCAACGGCTGCTTGGGGACGCCTGCGCCATCGGCGTGTAAACTCATCAAGATATTCGCGATTCGTACGATCGCGGCGGATCGTCAGCCATTGGCGCTGTGACAATCCTGCAAGCAAACCGAAATATGCCGCGCGCAGAGCAGAGCGCAAGTCGCCCTCCCCCTCCAGCCGTCCAGCCAACTCGAACCATTCATCCTCGGAACGCACACTTGCTAGCGCGTCCTCGCTAAGATTCGGAAGCGGAGCCACTGTCATGGGGATGGAAAGCGATGCAGTCTCCTTTCGCCGTCGCAACCAAAATAGGACCCCTCCAGCCGCAAGCGTCAGTATCACGATGAGCCCAAGCCAAACTCGCAGATCCTTCATTTGCCACGCGCGGCCGTCTCCCGGTGAGAGGTTCAGCCCGCTCGGCCAGAGTTTGCGGACAAAATCCCAGAACCGATTCCAAATACGCTCGATGTCACGCCCGAACTTCTCCAGCAGCTTGTCGAACCAATTCGGCGGACTCGGGTGTTCGGCATCATGCCAGCGATAGATTGCGCGCCGCGACTCCGCATCCAGGGCTTGGCGCAATTGCTGAACCCGCGCCTGGCGTACGGCATCACTGGCATTTTCAGTTCTGCTAGGCGCGGGCGGCGCCTCGTCTGCGCGTGCGGTCTGGGAAACACCCACGAGAATCGCAACCGCAACCAGCAGTTCGCCGATCAGCCTTCTTCCCGGCGTGGTGGATGTCATCATGCGGGCCTTCTTTTCCTCCTCACGGGGCAGCCCCGCAAACAAGGCGCGCAGGTCGTCGCCCTCGCGCCTCGATCGCAAATGCTGATACACAATGACGTACGTGCACTTGACGATAGGATCCAGCGCCAGCCACGCGCCCGCAAACAACGAAAGCCAGAATGCGGAACTGCGGGTCAGAGCGAGCATTCCTACCGGGGTGGAGAGAAGAGTGCTTACCCCAAAAATCGAGTGCAGAAGCTGCGGCACCGCTACCGCAATGATCACACCATTCAGCCAGGCCGTAATCCAGAAAGGATGAAGCATTAGGAACAGAAGCACGCTGCCGCCGAACCACTGGCCCGCCATAGCCAGGCAGCCGCGCATCGAGTGCCTTTCCGCGCCTTCCTCTCGTGCTTCGAGGCTGGCAAATTGGTTCGCGCTGTAAAACCAGGGTGACCCGGCGAATGTCACCAACGCCACCAATGCACCGCCGCTGAGCATGAGCTTCCACGCCAGCAGACGCCCAACAGACGCTGCCCGCGCGAAGGCCCCTGTCGGCCTCGATGTCGGCGTACCAAACGCTCGCTCGCGAACGCGTTGCATGTAACTGGCAACCATGCATACCCGCACAAGATAAGCAACAGCGAGCGACACCGATTCCATCAACACAACGCCATCGGATAACCGCAGTTGCCCATTCACCACCCAAATCGGAATAAGACAAACGATCAGAGGCGCGCTACCGACGTAAAAACGCCATGCCTCCTGCACAAACGTGGACCGGAACAGTGCAAATCCGCGTTCCAGTGCCTCGAGTGAGTTCAGCTGATACCTGCGGCCACGCATGGGTAGCACGCGTGCAGGCAGCGAAGCGGCCGGAGCCAGCGCGGCGTCGCTCATTGGTCCGTCCCGACTTTCTGTTCTGGCAGCGCTTTGTCCGGCAGTCGTTCGGCGGCGGTGCGGACCAGATTAAGATGCTCCTCCGGCGTATTCACTCGCCATCGCAGCACGAAGAAGAGGAGCGCCACAAGCGCGGCGAAGGCGATAAGTCCAGCCAGCGCCTGCCGGACGCGGCGCGCGATTGACTGCCTGGGTGCGGGCGGACGCGCCATCCGCCGCAGACACGGCGGGCACGCGAGCTTCCCCTCTTCATCCGTTACGCATTCGCGGCAGAACGTGCCTCCGCAATGGGGACACCGCGCCGCCGCTTCTCGCAACGGATGAAGGAGGCAGCGCGCGCTGTTCAAGCCAGGGGCGATTAATTTCGCGAAGGGCGCGGTTGCCGTGTCAGGAGCCATTCGTCCCCGTGGGTTCGACCGTCGCGGTAGCGGGTGCTCTTGGAGAGATCGTGGAAACAAAAGGCGGCGGCGATTGCGGCACGTTTGCGGCGGCATTCAGTTGCTCGCTGATGCCCCGAGCGGCGCGAACCGCCTCATTAATTTTGGCGAGCACCTTTTCCGCCCTCCGCGTCCGGCTGACCAACGGCAAATCGACACTTGCTCCGGTGGTGCGAATCCGCGAGCCGGCCGTTGGTCCGAGCAACAGCTCCAGAGCCACCCATGCAACGCCCATGCCGACGAAAATCTCGCCAACAGTGGAATTTGCCCATCGCCAAAGCGCAGCGCTCAGCAGCAGCAACACCACCGCTGGAATGATCACCCGCCACCGCCAGGAGCGGCTCGGCCGAACTACAATAGATTCCAGGTCACGCAAATAAAATCGCCGGTATTCGGCCACGTACATCACGCGCTTCGCGGCAAGCAAACAGTCATCCGTCAAATACCACTTCGTGCCGCCAGTCAGGCTGCCCACGCGCGAGATTTTGCGGAATGCCCGATTCACTCAGTGTCTCCCTGCAATCCAACGCACGGCGAATGCTCCACCAAACAAAAGCGGCACCCAGGCCAGCCCCAGATACGCCATCCAGAAACGCCAGCCGGACCGTGGTATCAAGTACGAACGCGGCGCCTTTCGATACTTCGCGTGCAAGAAAATCGCCGTCGGCAGCGCGGCTACAAACGTAGGCCAAAACATAATCCAACCCCACCCTACTGTCGCTGCAATCGAGTCGTAGAGGACATCGCGATGCCGCCACTCCGCCTGGGTCGCCTCCGCGCCGGTATCGGAGCGCCCGCGCTCAAAGCACACCGGGCACACGTGCTCGGCTCCCAACTGCAAATCGCACAAAGCACACAGGAACCGGCCGCACCGCTGGCAACAAGCCTGAAAGGCCTTGTCCGGATGAAAAAAGCATGTCGCCTGATCCGTGAGCGCGGGCGCCGCGTTTGTATTTTGCCGAGCCACGGGCCAAACGCAGATCTGCAAACTCTCCGAACAGGAGGGGCAGTACTGCCACGTCTCCGTCTCAACCGGTATTACGCCCCCTCCGCAATTGGGGCATGAAACCGATCCCGTTCCAGCTGGCGAAGACGGGCCATCCCTTACGGTGGTGCCCGTCAAGCCGGAGCCGAAAGGATTAATGCTGAGGTTCACGCTACGCCCTGTTTGTAGATCACCCGTGTGTCGCACACCCGATCGTGCAAGGCGCGCTTCTCATCATCAAACGCAGCCATGATGTACCCGATGCCGAGGATGAGGGCGCTGACGATATGCATGAAATACCGGCCGAAAGAGACGCCCCATCCGAGCGAGTCACCGTTGCTTCGAACGACCTTGAGTCCTAACGCCATTTTCCCCGGCGTTGCTCCCCGATAATGCAGGAACATCGCCTCGTAAACAATAGCAATCCCATAGGAAATGACTTGGAAGCCCACCCGAAGCCCGATGGATGCGGATCGCAACACGCTCGGCATGAACTCCGCCCCGAAGGTGCCAAAAAACAACAACGCGATACTGGCTTGCGCGAGGCCAAGAATAATCCCATCGATCAAGCGCGCCCCAAAACGGATCCAGAACCCGCCGTAACGCCACCCTCGGGGCGACGCCCCGCCAAGCCCGCTTGCCATTACTCGGCTCAAGAACGCCGGCTTGCAGTCCGCGCACACATAGTTTCCTGCGATCTGCACCAGATCCGAGTGCACGAACGCACGCCCGCATTGGGAACACGCGAAAACTGTTCGGACCGAGGTTTCTTCGGTCATTGAGTATTCTCCTCGCGTGCAAAACTAGCGTTAAGCCTGGCCCAACAAAACGCGCCAGAGCCGAAAGAATCGATGCTGAGGTTCACGCTACGCCCTGTTAATAGATCACTCGCGTGTCGCACACCCGATCATGCAATGCCCGCTTCTCGGCGTCGACCCCCAACATGATCCCGCTGACCAGCAGCAGAACCATATTTATGTATGGAATGCCGGCGGTGACGACATTCCACATGAGAAAGCGCCCAAAGCATACTCCCCAACTCAAGCTGCTGCCGTCGGTTCGGATAACTTTGAGTCCGCATGCCCGCTTTCCCAAGGTTGCACTGCGATACTTCAACATCAGAACCTCGTAGCAGCCTTGCGCAAGAAAACTAACCAGGAACAGAGTAATAATGCCGAAACCTAGAGCAGCAGGGTTAGGTGGGTTGGGTGCTTGCGCCCTCGTCCGGATTAGATTGGGCATGAGAATGGCGAAGAGAATCAGGATCGGCACCGTGAAAATGAGGCCGTCAATGAAACGAGCGCCAAAGCGGATCCAGAATCCGCCGAAACGCCGGACGAGCGGCGCCGCCCCTGCGGCGCCACTGGCCATCACCCGGCTCAAGAATGCTGGTTTGCACTCTGCGCATACCCAGCTTCCGGTAATCAATACCAAATCCGACTGTGAGAACGCCCGTCCGCATTGCGAACATGCCAAAACTGGTTGGACCGGGACTTCCGCGTTCATGGCGTATCCCTCCTCATTACAAAGTCGCATTAAGCCTAGCGCAAGCTGTTCCCTTCGCCAAGCACTAACTATCTCGCCCTAGAGAAGGCCGGCCAGCATAGCCGTTGGCTTACAATTCGCACTTATTAGGTCCGGAATCGTATCGGCCACCGTGGTTGAGCAAAGTTAGCCTCCGGTTTTCGGCAAAAAGTGAAATCAGCAATCTGCAAATGCAGTCAGAAACTTCTTTATTGAACGATCCTGAACCACCAGGAGCGATTCCAGCCTTGTGGATAGAAAAGACCTGGTACCGCTTGCCGTTCCGGCGTGGCCGTCATCCGGTATCTGCTGCACCTTGGCTGGGAAGATCTGTTTGGCGCCGGTTACGCGACTGAGTTTTTCAAAGCTGTGACATGTCACGAGGGTAAGTGACGACAACCCTTGCTTTCAGTGCATATCTTCCAGTACATTGCATCCCCGGAGTTAGGAATGTTACGCGCGTTGCACAGACCAGCAATGGATCACATAGCAGGTCTTGGAGGCAGTATGCAAAACGCCCTTCTGCGTCTTGGTTCGCTCACGATACTGGTTGCGATCGCCCTGATCGGCATGGCGCAAGTGATGAGTGTCGCAATCGCATTCGGGAATCCGAGCCAACGGCTGGGCACTGAGTTGGTGCCTCCGTTTCCGCACAAGCACGGCATGCTGCCGGGTGGTCTCGGTGCTCAATTTGCCGAAGGTCCTCCATATCCGCGAGGCATCGGCAGGCACGGCAGGGCCGGCGCGAAGGCGGGATTTGCGCTACCTAATGTAGACGCCGGTTCAATTTTTCAGGAAGCGCCCACCTACAACTCCGGCGGCTATGGAGCGTATTCGACTACGTCGGCGGATGTGAATGGCGACGGCAAGCTTGACCTGCTCGTGGCCAACGAGTGTGCCAGCAGCAGCAATTGTTCGAATGGCAGTGTCGGTGTGCTGTTGGGCAACGGCGACGGCACGTTTCAAGCCCCGGTCAACTACAACTCCGGCGGCGAGGATGCCGTTTCGATTGCGGCGGGGGACGTGAATGGAGACGGCAAGCTTGACCTGCTGGTGGGCAACCAGTGTGCCAACAGCGATTGCGTAAATGGCTCTGTAGGTGTGCTGTTGGGCAACGGCGACGGCACGTTTCAAGCCCCGGTCAACTACAACTCCGGCGGCGAATATGCCGTTTCGATTGCGGTGGAGGATGTGAATGGCGACGGCAAGCTTGACCTGCTGGTGGCCAACTTTTGTGCTGACAGCAGTTGCTCGACGAATGGCACAGTAAGCGTGTTGTTTGGCAACGGAGATGGCACGTTCCAAGCGGCGACAAGCTACAACTCGGGCGGCTATGGAGCGGATTCGGCGGCGGTGGAGGATGTGAATGGCGACGGCAAGCTTGACCTGCTGGTGGCCAACAGTTGTGCCAGCAGCAGTAATTGCTCAAATGGCGATGTCGGTGTGTTGTTGGGCAACGGAGATGGCACGTTCCAAGCGGCGACAAGCTACAACTCGGGCGGCTATGGAGCGGATTCGGCTGCGGTGGGGGATGTGAATGGCGACGGCAAGCTTGACCTGCTGGTGGGCAACGAGTGTGTTGACAGCAGTTGCTCGACGAGTGGCACTGTAAGCGTGTTGTTGGGCAACGGAGATGGCACGTTCCAAGCGGCGACAAGCTACAACTCGGGCGGCTCTGGAGCGGATTCGGCTGCGGTGGCGGATGTGAATGGAGACGGCAAGCTTGACGTGCTGGTGGGCAACGAGTGTGCCAGTAACATTTGCCCGAATGGCGGTGTCGGTGTGCTATTGGGCAACGGCGACGGCACGTTTCAAGCCCCGGTGAGCTACGCCTCCGGCGGCTCTGGAGTGGTTTCGATTGCGGTGGCGGATGTGAATGGCGACGGCAAACTTGACTTGCTGGTGGCCAACCCGTGTGCCAACAGCAATTGCGTAAATGGCTCTGTGGGCGTCCTATTGGGCAACGGCGGCGGCACGTTTCCAGCCCCGGCCAAGTACAGCTCCGGCGGCTATCAGGCGTATTCAATTGCGGTGGCGGATGTGAATGGCGACGGCAAGCTCGACCTGTTGGTGGCCAACCAGTATCCCAGCAACAGTGATTTCTCGAATGGGGTTGTCGGTGTGCTGTTGGGCAACGGCGACGGCACGTTTCAGGCGGCGGTCAGCTATAACTCCGGCGGCTCTGGGGCGCTTTCGATTGCGGTGGCGGATGTAAACGGCGACGGCAAGCTTGACCTGCTGGTGGCCAACGAGTGTGTCCGTAACATTTGCTCGAATGGCGTTGTCGGTGTGCTGTTGGGCAACGGCGACGGCACGTTTCAAGCCCCGGTGAGCTACAACTCCGGCGGCGAGTATGCCAATTCGATTGCGGCGGCGGATGTGAACGGCGACGGCAAGGTTGACCTGCTGGTGGGCAACAGTTGTGCCAGCAGCAGTAATTGCTCAAATGGCGATGTCGGTGTGCTGTTGGGCAACGGCGACGGCACGTTTCAGTCCCCGGCCAGCTACAACTCCGGCGGCGAGGATGCCGTTTCGATTGCGGTGGGGGATGTGAATGGCGACGGCAAGCTTGACCTGCTGGTGTGCTCGAATGGCGGTGTGAGTGTGCTCTTGGGCAACGGCGACGGCACGTTTCAAGCCCCGATCAGCTACAACTCCGGCGGCTATCAGGCGGTTTCGATAGCGGTGGGGGATGTGAATGACGACGGCAAGCTTGACCTGCTGGTAGGCAACGAGTGTGCCAACAGCAATTGCTCGAATGGCGGCGGTATCGGGGTGCTGTTGGGCAACGGCGACGGAACGTTTCAAACAGCTCAGACGACACTGACTCCCGCAATCCTCGGCGGGGGCCAGATCGCGGTCGCCGATTTCAACGGCGATGGCAAACTCGACGCGGCGATTGGCAGCGGGGCAGTTCTGCTTCTTGGTAAGGGCGACGGCACCTTCAAAACTCCGCTGGTTCTCACTGCTGCGGGCCTCGCTACGGCCGTCGGGGACTTCAATGGGGACGGCAAGCCGGATCTCGCGGTGGGCGGCGTAACCGTCCTGCTTAATATCTCCGTACCGGCGCACCCACAGACCATCACGTTTACGACCAACGCGCCGGCGAGCGCGACATACAACAGTCAGTTCACGGTGGCAGCGACGGCCTCTTCCGGCTTGCCGGTGGCCTTTACGAGTTCCGGGGCGTGCACGAACTTGGGCGCCACGTACACGATGACGAGTGGGACGGGCAGTTGCTCGGTGATCGCCAACCAGACGGGCAACGGCAGCTACTCGGCTGCGCCGCAGGTGACCGAAACCGTGAGCGCAGTTCCGTTGAGCCAGACCATCACTTTCACTACACCGCCGCCCGCAACCGCGAAATCCGGGGATACCTTCACGGTGGCGGCCACGGGGGGCGCAAGTGGGAACCCGGTCAGGTTTAGCGTTGGCCCTGCCTCGGTGTGCATCAATTCAGGCATGAATGGTGCGACCTACACGATGACGAGCAACACCGGGACGTGCTACGTGGTAGCCAACCAGGCGGGCAACAACAACTACGCAGCCGCGACGCAGGTCACCGAGCCGGTAACCGCCGTTCGCATGGTGATCAAGATGGCGCCGACGGTCAGCTTCAGCGGCGCGCCAGCCAGCAGCGCCTATTTATCCACGTTTACGGTGGCGACAAACGAGAACTCGGGTATCACTCCGAAAATCACGTCAACGACGGCCGGCGTCTGCACCGTCAGTGGCGCCACCGTTACGATGAAAAAGGGTACCGGCACCTGTATGGTGAAGGCGTCATGGGCCTCGGACGCGTATTACCTGGCCGCGAGTCTTACGCAGTCCACGACGGCGACGACGCTCGGCACGACCACAATAATTACCTATATAATTCCGCAGCCCTCGCACCCCTTGAAGGTGGAGGTTTACTTTACCGTGACCAATGGAGCAAATGCGGTGACGGGGAGCGTGACCGTGAACGCCAGCAGCGGAGAACACTGCACGGGGACGGTGACCGTGGGCAAGTGCTTGCTCACGTTTGCCGCTCCGGGGGCAAAGACGCTGACCGCCACTTATGCGGGCAATGTGGACGACAGCACCAGCACCTCGGCATCGTTTCCGCTGACGGTGAACTAGCCCACGAATGTCGGGCGGGCGTCTCGCGAGGAATTTAAACGAATTATGGTGCGAGTTCGTGTCCGTCCAGACTGCGTAGCGGAGAGTAAGACGGCACGGGAACTTCGTTTTGCAATCCGTGGTTGGCCCTGAGGGACAGTACGCTGCGGTGGGCGATTTCAACGGGGATGGCATTCCCGTGGTTGTTCCCGACCGCTTCAACTTTGTCTCGCTC
>Ga0335080_10001412_pt1 | contig 23428 bp, 20 predicted proteins | sample Lox_Sample_34_FD_206720 | JGI IMG/M metagenome (GOLD analysis project Ga0335080, IMG submission 206720) | Soil microbial communities from Loxahatchee National Wildlife Refuge, Florida, United States - Lox_Sample_3.4 | ecosystem: Environmental > Terrestrial > Soil > Wetlands | place: USA...
GCGCGGCGCCTGCTCGGCGCGCCGGAGCTCGACGCGGCGGATCTTGCCGGAGATCGTCTTCGGCAGGTCCGCGAACTCGAGCCGGCGCACGCGCTTGAACGGCGAGACCCGCGCGCGCACGTGCTCGAAGATCGAGCGCGCGGTCGCCGCGTCCGGACGCGCGTCGCCCGCGAGCACGATGTAGGCCTTCGGGACCGAGAGCCGCAGCGGGTCCGGGCTCGGCACGACGGCGGCCTCGGCGACCGCGCCGTGCTCGATCAGCACGCTCTCGAGCTCGAACGGGCTGATCCGGTAGTCGGAGGACTTGAACACGTCGTCCATGCGGCCGACGTAGGTCAGGTAGCCGTCGGCGTCGCGGCTCGCGACGTCGCCGGTGTGGTAGTAACCGCCGCGCATCGCCTCGGCGGTGCGCTCCGGATCGTCGAGATAGCCCTGCATCAGGCCGATCGGGCGCGCGCCGAGGTCGAGGCAGATCTCGCCCTCGTCCGCGAGCGCACCGTCGACCGTCACGAGCACGACCGGGTAGCCCGGCAGCGGCCGGCCCATCGAGCCCGGCTTCACCGGCTGCCCGGGCGCATTGCCGACGACCGCGGTGGTCTCGGTCTGGCCGAAGCCGTCGCGGATCGTGAGTCCCCAGGCGGCGCGCACCTGCTCGATGACCTCGGGGTTGAGCGGCTCGCCGGCGCCGACCACCTCGCGAAGGCTGACCGGCCAGCGGCCGAGGTCCTCCTGGATCAGCATCCGCCACACGGTCGGCGGCGCGCAGAAGGTCGTGACCTTGGCGCGCACCAGCTGCTCGAGGAGCGCCCGCGCGCTGAAGCGCTCGTACTGGTAGGCGAGGACCGTCGCCTCGGCGTTCCACGGCGCGAACAGGCACGACCAGGCGTGCTTGGCCCAGCCGGGCGAGCTCAGGTTGAGGTGCACGTCGCCGGGCCTGAGCCCCAGCCAGTAGAGCGTCGACAGGTGCCCGACGGGGTAGCTCACGTGCGTGTGCGCGACGAGCTTGGGCTTCGCGGTGGTGCCGGACGTGAAGTAGAGGAGCATGAGCTCATCCGCGCGCGTCGGCGCCGCCGGCACGTGGCGCGCGGGGGCGCCCGCGCTGTCCTCGAACGACGCCCAGCCGCGCACCGGCGCGCCGACCGCGATGCGCACCGGGGCGCCGGCGACGCCCTCGAAGCGCGCGCAGAGCGGGGCGTCCGCGATCACCGCCTTGACGTGGCCGCGCTCGACCCGGTCGACGAGGTCGTCGCGCTGCAGCAGCGTCGTCGCCGGGATCATCACCGCCCCGAGCCGGATGACCCCGAGCATGGCCTCCCACAGCGGCACGACGTTGCCGAGCATGATCAGCACGCGGTCCCCGGGACCGACGCCGTGCGCGGCGAGGAAGTTCGCGACCTGGTGCGAGCGGCGCGCGAGCCCGGCGTAGCTCAGCGACTGGTCGCGGCCCGCGTCGTCGACGACGCGCAGCGCCGCGCGCTCGTTGCCCTCGGCGATCCGGTCGAAGTAGTCGCGCGCCCAGTTGAAGTGCGTGAACGACGGCCAGCGGAAATTGGCGCGCGCGCGCGCGTAGTCCGAGCCGCAACCGATCAGCTGGTCGCGGGCCGCGATGAAGGCACTGGCGTTGTCCATCGCTCGACCTCCGTCGGGTCGCCGGTCCTCATGATGCCACGCGCGGCGCGCCGGCCCGGGCCGGCGCGCCGCCGTCCCTCAGCCGGTGACGTTGAGGCAGACCGACTTGCTCTCGAGGTAGCCGTTGACGGCCTCGCCGCCGAGCTCCCGGCCCCAGCCCGACTGCTTGTAGCCGCCGAACGGCATCACCGGGTCGAGCACGTTGTGGCAGTTGACCCAGACGGTCCCCGCCTTCAGCTTCGGCGCGAGCCGGAACACCCGCCCGACGTCGCGGCTCCAGATGCTGGCCGCCAGGCCGTAGATCGAGTCGTTGGCGATGCGCGCGATGTCGGCGAGGTCGTCGAAGGGCTGCGCGACGACGACCGGCCCGAAGATCTCCTCGCGCACGATCGACATCTGGTCGCTGACGTTCACGAACACGGTCGGCTCGACGTAGTACCCCGGCGTCGACAGCGCCCGGCCGCCGGTCGCCGCGCGCGCCCCGCCCGCGGCACCCTCGTTCAAGTACTTCGTCACGCGCTCGCGCTGCGTCGAGGAGACGAGCGGCCCAAGCTGCGCGGAGGCATCGAGGCCGGGCCCGAGCTTGAGCGCCTTGGCCTGCTCGACGACGCCGGCGACGACCCGGTCGAAGTGGCGCTTGGCGACGAACAGCCGCGACCCCGCCGAGCACACCTGGCCCTGGTTGAAGAAGATCGCGCCCGCGGCACCCGCGATCGCGACGTCGAGGTCCGCGTCGTCGAGCACGATCGCCGGCGACTTGCCGCCGAGCTCGACGGTGACCTTCTTGAGGTTGCCGGCCGAGGCCTGCACGATCAGCCGCCCGACCTCGGTCGAGCCCGTGAACGTCACCTTGTCGACGCCGGGGTGTGCGGCGAGCGCCGCGCCCGCGGTCGGTCCCATGCCGGTGACGATGTTGATGACGCCCTTCGGAAAGCCCGCCTCGAGCGCGAGCTCGCCGAGCCGCAGCGCGGTCAGCGGCGTCTCCTCGGCCGGCTTGAGCACCACGCTGCAGCCGGCGGCGAGCGCCGGCGCGAGCTTCCAGGTCGCGAGCAAGAGCGGAAAGTTCCAGGCGACGATCGCGCCGACGACGCCGATCGCCTCCTTGCGGGAGAACGCCGCGAACTGCATGTCGGGCAGGAGCGCGCCGGAGATCGGCAGCGTCTTGCCCTCGATCTTGGTCGGCCAGCCGGCCATGTAGCGCCACACCTCGATCGCGTGCTTGACGTCGACGTGGCGCGCCATGACGACCGACTTGCCGTTGTCGATCGCCTCGAGCTCGGCGAGCTCGTCGGCGTGCTGCTCGAGAAGGTCGGCGAGCCGGTGCATCAGACGCTCGCGCTCGACGGGCTTGGCACGCCCCCACTCGCCGTCGTCGAAGGCGCGGCGCGCGGCCGCGACCGCGCGGTCGACGTCGGGCGCATCGCCCTCGGCGCAGCGCGCGATCACCCGGTCACTCGAGGGGTCGCGGACCTCGAAGGTGCGGCCGCTCGCGGCCGGCACCCAGGCGCCGTCGATCAGGAGCGCGCGTGCCGATGCGAGGAAGGCCTTGTTGGCCGGCGCGATGTGGCTGAGGTCGTTGGCGAGCTGCTTCGACTCGGTCAGCGGGACGGCGGTGCTCATGGGGTGACTCCCGATGCGTGAGGGGCCGCGGAACGGGTCGTGCGGCGGTTCGGCGAGTGTCGACCCGGGGGCGGTGCCCCGGAATCAGCCCAAGGTCGGGGGGAGGCGATACTTTGGTATCGCGGCGCTCGCCGCTAGCGCGTGGCCGCGAGCGGCTCGGTCGCCGCGCGATGCTCGTCCCAGATCACGTAGATGCCGGCACCGATGACGATCGCCCCGCCGAGCAGCACGCGCGGCAGCGGCGCGTGGCCGAAGACCGCGTAGTCGAGGCCGACGCCCCAGACGAGCGCCGTGTACTCGAACGGCGCCACCGTGGAGGGCGGCGCGAGCCGGAAGGCCGCGGTGAACAGGAACTGGCCGATCGCGCCGGTGACGCCGATGAACGCGATCAGCGGCCAGTGCCCGGCCGCGACCGGCTGCCAGCCGGGCGCGGCGATCCCGCCCGCGACGAGCGCGAGCACGAGCACGTACCAGAACACCATCGCAAAGTTCGAGTCGGTGCGCCCGAGCACGCGGATCAGCAGCACCGAGAGCGCATAGCAGGTAGCGCTCGCCGCGGCGGCCAGCCCGCCGACCGACACCAGGCCCGCGCCGCGCGGCTTGAGCGCGATCAGCACGCCGGCGAGGCCGGCGCTGATCGCGAGCCAGCGGCGCGCCGGCACGCGCTCGCCGAGGAACACGCGCGACAGCGCCGCGACCATCAGCGGCGCGCTCATGAACACCGCGTACGAGTCGGTCAGCGGCTGCACCGACACCGAGTAGACGAAGGCCACGAGCATCAGTATGCCGAGCGCAACGCGCACCGCGTAAAGCAGCGGGCTCCAGACGCCGAGCCGGCGCCAGGCGCGCGACCAGGCGATCCACGCCAGCAGGAACGGCAGCGACGCCGAGGCGCGCAGCGTCGTGACCTCGATCGCCGGGTAATGCGTCGACAGGCCCTTGAGTCCCGCGTCCATCAGCGCGAACACGAAGACGCCGACGAGCATCAGGCCGATCGCCTTCACATTTGTCGGTCGCACGTTGCCTCGCCCGGTTGACACCCGGGCGGGCCGGGCGCGCGGTCCGGCGGGGCCGGCGGTCGCCGGCGCGGCTCGGGAGGCTAGCTGCCCGACCCGTACCCCAGTGCCCGGAGCGCGACCGCGACCTCGTCGAGGATCCGCGGATCGTCGATCGTCGCCGGCACATTGTAATCACGCGCGTCGGCGATCGCGCGCATCGTCGCGCGCAGCACCTTGCCGGAGCGCGTCTTCGGCAGGCGCGCGACGATCGTGACGTGCTTGAGCGCGGCGACGGCGCCGATCTGCTGGCGCACGCGCTCGACGAGCTCGGCGACGATCGTCGGGTGCGGGCGGCTGACCCCGGCCTTCAGCACCACGAGCCCGACCGGCAGCTGGCCCTTGAGCGCGTCGGCCGCGCCGATCACCGCGCACTCGGCGACGTCCGGGTGCCCGGCGAGCACCTCCTCCATCGCGCCGGTCGAGAGCCGGTGCCCGGCGACGTTGATGACATCGTCGATGCGCGACATGATCGACAGGTAGCCGTCCGCGTCGATGAAACCGGCGTCGCCGGTCAGGTAGTAGCCCGGGTAGCGCGCGAGGTAGCTCTCGCGATAGCCGGCGTCGTTGTGCCACAGCGTCGGCAGCGTCCCCGGCGGAAGCGGCAGGCGGATCACGATGTTGCCGATCGTCCCGGCCGACACCGGCCGGCCCGCGTCGTCCAGCACCTGCACGTCGTAGCCCGGGACCGCGACGCTCGCCGAGCCCGGCTTGATCGGCATCGGCTCGAGCCCGCGGCAGTTCGCGGCGACCGGCCAGCCGGTCTCGGTCTGCCACCAGTGGTCGACGACCGGGACCTTGAGCCGCTCCCCGGCCCACAGCACCGTGTCCGGGTCGCAGCGCTCGCCGGCGAGGAACAGCGTGCGCAGGCACGCGAGGTCGTGGCCCGCGATCAGCCGCCCCTCGGGGTCCTCCTTCTTGATCGCGCGAAACGCCGTCGGCGCCGTGAACAGCGCATTGACGCGGTGCTCGGCGACCACGCGCCAGAAGGCGCCGGCGTCGGGCGTGCCGACGGGCTTGCCCTCGTAGAGGATCGTCGTGCAGCCCGTCAGCAGCGGCGCATAGACAATGTAGGAGTGGCCGACGACCCAGCCGACGTCGGAGGCCGCCCAGAACACCTCGCCGGGCCGGATGTCGTAGACCGCCTGCATCGAGTAGCGCAGCGCGACCGCGTGCCCGCCGTGGTCGCGGACGACGCCCTTGGGCTTTCCGGTCGTGCCGGAGGTGTAGAGGATGTAGAGCGGATCGGTGGCCGCGACGCTGACGCAGGGCGCGGGCTTCGCCCGCCCGATCTCGGCCTGCCAGTCGACGTCGCGCGGCGCGCGCAGCTCGGCCTGGGCCTGCGGGCGCTGCAGGATCACGCAGCGCTCGACGCGGTGGGAGGACAGCGCGAGCGCCTCGTCGAGCAGCGGCTTGTAGGGGATGACGCGCTGGCCCTCGATGCCGCAGGAGGCCGAGACGACGAGCGCGGGGCGCGCATCGTCGATGCGCTTGGCGAGCTCGGCGGGCGCGAAGCCGCCGAACACCACCGAGTGGACCGCGCCGATGCGCGCGCAGGCGAGCATCGCGACGACCGCCTCCGGCACCATCGGCATGTAGAGGATGACCCGCTCGCCGCGGCCGACGCCGTGCGCGGCGAGCACGCCCGCGAAGCGCGCGACCAGATCGGTGAGCTCGCGGTAGCTGAAGCGGCGCACCGTCCCGGTGACCGGGCTGTCGTAGACGAGCGCCGCCTGCTCGCCGCGCCCGGCGGCGACGTGGCGGTCGAGCGCGTTGTAGCAGGTGTTGAGCTCGGCGCCCTGGAACCAGCGGTAGAGCGGCGCGTTCGACGAGTCGAGCACGCGGTCCCAGCGCCGGTCCCAGTCGATGGCCGCGGCCGCCTCGGCCCAGAACGCCGCCGGGTCCTCGAGCGAGCGCCGGTGGGCGTCGCGGTACGCCGAGCTCTTCATCGTGCCCCCTCGGCCGCGCACTCGCGGCCGACTCCAGTCTGCACCGGAGCCGCGCGCGGGGCGATACGCCCTAGTGCCTACGACTTTGGTCGGTCAGCGCGACGCGATGTCGGTGTAGTCGCGCGCCGCGGGGCCGGTGTAGAGCTGGCGCGGCCGGCCGATCCGCATCGTCGGGTCGGCGATCATCTCCTGCCAGTGCGCGACCCAGCCCGCGGTGCGCGCGATCGCGAACATCACCGTGAACATGTCGCGCGGGATGCCGAGTGCGCTGTAGATGATGCCGGAGTAGAAGTCGACGTTCGGGTAGAGCTTGCGCGAGACGAAGTAGTCGTCCCTGAGCGCGATTTCCTCGAGCCTGAGCGCGAGCTCGAAGAGCGGATTGTCGGGGTGCCCGACCTTCTCGAGCACCTGGTGGCAGGCCTCGCGGATGATCTTGGCGCGCGGGTCGAAGTTCTTGTAGACGCGGTGCCCGAAGCCCATCAGCTTCGTGACGTCGTTCTTGTCCTTGACGCGCGCCAGGAACTTCGGGATCGCATCGGCGGTGCCGATCTCCTCGAGCATCTGCAGCACCGCCTCGTTGGCGCCGCCGTGCGAGGGGCCCCACAGCGCCGCGATCCCGGCCGAGATCGCCGCATAGGGGTTCGTGCCGGTGGAACCGGCGAGCCGCACCGTCGAGGTGCTCGCGTTCTGCTCGTGGTCGGCGTGCAGGATCAGCAAGAGGTCGAGCGCCTTCGCGGCGACCGGCTCGACGACGTACGGCTCGCACGGCACCGAGAAGAACATGTTGAGCAGGTTCCCGCAGTAATCGAGCGAGTTCTGCGGGTAGATGAACGGCTGCCCGAGCATGTGCTTGTAGGCCGCCGCCGAGATCGTCGGCATCTTGGCGAGGATCCGGTGCGCGAAGATCTCGCGGTGCCGCGGGTTATGGATGTCGAGCGACTCGTGGTAGAAGCCGGCCATCGAGGCGACCACGGCCGAGACCTGCGCCATCGGGTGCGCGTCGTAGTGAAAGCCGTTGTAGAACCTGAGCAGCGACTCGTTCAGCATCGTGTGGCGCGTGATGCTGTGCTTGAACTCCTTGAGCGCGAGCGCGGTCGGCAGCTCCCCGTAGATCAAGAGGTACGCGACCTCGATGAACGAGCTCTTGGCCGCCAGCTGCTCGACCGGGTAGCCGCGGTACAGCAGCACGCCCTTGTCGCCGTCGATGTAGGTGATCTTCGACTCGCAGGCGGCGGTCGCCATGAAGCCCGGGTCGAAGGTGAAGACCCCGTGGTCCTTCGCGAGCGGGGCGATGTTCAGGACGTCGGCGCCGACCGTCGGGTGCAGGGCCTCGAGCGTGCTCGTCTTGCCAGTCGCCGCGTCGGTCAGCGTGAACTTTCTGGTCGTCATCGGAGCGCCCTTTGAGTGCCGGCAGCCTGTCACGCTGCAGCGCAAGAATCAAGGCAACGAACCGCAACGCCGGCGCCCGGCGGGCGCCGGCCCGAGCCGATGAATCAAGCAGATACGCTCAGCGGACGACCTTGATCAGCTGGCCGGGCGTCGGCTCGCCCTTGGGGTACATCCGGTTGAAGAGCCGCAGCGTCTCGACCGGGTAGGTCTTGAGCGGCGAGCCCTCGGCGAGCGTCGCGAGCGTCGCGCCGGGCGGGGCCTCGATGACCCGGATGCGGTCGGGCTCGGCGCGCTCGAGCTCGTCGCCGCGCAGGCGCCTGAAGGTCTCGGCCGAGGACAGGAACAGCCGGTCGCCGTCCGGCACCTGGCCGCTGCTGCGGCTCGCGCCCATGAAGACGAAGTAGAGGTTCGCGTACTTGACGACGACGAGGCGCGCGGGCTTGACGCCGTAGGGCGTCTTCGCGTTGCGCGCGACCGCCGTGTAGGCCGGGAGCCCGTTGATCTCGAGGTCCTGCCCGTCGCGCAGCGCCTGCCCGCCCATCAGGCCCTGCAGCACGAAGACGCGCGGTTCCTGCAGCTTCGGCGGGATCGGCGCCGTCTGCACCATCATCATCGAGTCCTTCTGCTTCGAGGTCGCGAGGATGCGTTCCTGGCCGTTGTCGACGACCCAGCCGCTCGGGAACGCGACCGTGAAGCCCATCGCCGCGTGGTACATCCGCGAGCCCCGGACGACGCCCTGCTCGGCGCTCGTGCCCCAGGCGACGCCGTCGAGGCGCCTCAGGAAGTCCGCCTCGTTCTCGGTCTTGCCGGTCGCGTGCACGACGTTCGCCTGCGTGATCGCCTGCTTCAGGCGCGTGTCGTTGTCGGGGTGGGTCGCGAACAGCCCGTGGTAGATGTGCGGCGCCCGGCCTTCCTGCTTCGCGGAGATCACCTCGAAGCGCTCCTGGTCCTTGAGCGTGCGGATCACGCGGATCATCGCCTCCGGATCGTAGCCGGTGCGCGCGAGGAACTCCGCGCCGAGCCGGTCGGCCTCGAGCTCCATGTCGCGGCCGTAGCCGCGCACGACCGCCTCGCCGGCGACGTTCGTCAGCTGCGCGAGCGCCGGTTGCCCGGTCAGGATCGCGGTCGCGATGCTCGCGATGCCCGCCATCGTGCCCTGCGTCTGCTGGCGCGCCATGTGCTTGGCGGTGATGTGGCCGATCTCGTGCCCGAGGACGGCCGCGAGCTCGGCCTCGCTGGAGAGGTAGGGCAGGATGCCGCGCGAGATGTAGACGAAGCCGCCCATCGTCGCGAAGGCGTTGACCTCCTGAAGGTCGAGCACCGTGAACGTGAAGGCGAGCTTCGGGCGGTCGCTGTGCTCGGCGAGCTTCTTGCCGACCGCGTTGACGTACTCCTGCAGCTCGGGATTGTTGTAGATGCCCATCGACTGCACGATCTCGGCGTGCATCTTCTGCCCCTGCTTGATCTCCGCCTCCTCGGACATCGCATGCGCGGGAACGGCCGCGAACGCGAGGAGCGCGGTGACGAGTAGGGCCGGGATGCGGGTCGAGAGCGTCAGCATCGGAAGGGGGAGCTTAGCGAACGCCGGGCATGCTCGCGGATGAGACCCGGGACCGGGGCGCAAGTTCGCCATGCCCCAAACGACGACGCCCGGCCGGGGCCGGGCGTCGGGGATCGAAGTCGGGCCGGATCTAGCGCGCGGCCTGCGCCGCGTACTTCTTGCGGAAGCGATCGACGCGACCGCCGGTGTCGACGATCTTCTGCTTGCCGGTGTAGAACGGGTGGCACGCCGAGCAGACCTCGACCTGCAGGTCGTGGCCGAGCGTCGAGCCCGTCTGGAACGTGTTCCCGCAGCTGCAGGTCACGGTGATCGTCTTGTAGTCGGGATGGATGCCGGTCTTCATGGGACGCTCGGCTGCTCGGTCTCGGTCAAAGGGCCGCGCAGTATAGGGCCGAGTGCCGGGTGTCGCAAGATCGCCGACCGGCGGGGCGCTTCGGCGCCGCGCGATCAAACACGCGGCTCGAAAAAAAACGTGTCCAGGGCAGGCATTTAGCGCTCGGAGCCACATGACAATCTGAAGTCAGGGCTGTAACAAACCGAATCAGAAGCCCCGGCCCGCCTTATCCACAATTCCTGTGGATAACTGTGTGGACGACCCCGTGCCGGCGCGGCAGGAAAAGCAAAGAAATGCCTTTTGTGTCGTTTTGTTTAAAAAGTAAACACCCATAAAAGATGTGAGTTTTCAATCACTTGAATCGTCTCTTCTGAGGTTGAATGGCAGGAATCGTGCGTTAGTCCACACTTTTGGCCGCAAGGCCGTCCCGGTGTGTACAAGTCAGGTCGCGGCGACGGTCGAATCCGACATAAAGCGATCGTTGTCAAGCCCCAGGCGTTGCCGCGCGCGGCGCGCGGGCGCTGGCCCGACGCGCGATTCAGGGCTCGCCCGTCAGCGCGGACCCGGCAGGAAAAACGCCGTCAGATCATTGAGGAACCGCTGGCCGAGCGCGGTCGGCCGAAACCCGTTCCCGGACTCCTCGAGGAGCCCCCGACCCTTCGCCCGCTCGAGCGCCTCGCCGATCGAGCCGATCGCAAGGCCCGTCCGGCCCTCGAAATCCTCGACCCGGAACCCCTCGGTCAGCCGCAGCGCGTTCAGCATGAACTCGAACGGCCGCTCCGCGGGCGCGACCTCAGCGGTGGTCCCGAGCAAGGACCCGCCGGCCGCGCGCTCGAGGTACTCGCGCGGTTGCCTGACCTTCTCGGTGCGGGTGATCGCGCCCGCGGCGTCCGTGAGCTTGCCGTGGGCCCCGGCGCCGACGCCGAGGTAGTCGCCGTAGCGCCAGTAGTTGAGGTTGTGCCGGCATTCCTCGCCCTCCTTCGCCCAGGCCGACACCTCGTACTGCCGGTAGCCGTGCGCGGCGAGCTTGGCGTGCGTCGCGGCCTGGATCGCCTCGACGGTGTCCTCGTCGGGAAGCGCCGGCGGGCGCGCGTGAAACACCGTGCCGGGCTCGAGCGTCAGCTGGTAGTGCGAGAGGTGCGGCGGCGCGAAGCTAACCGCCGTCGCGACGTCCTCGAGGGCCTCGCCGGGCGTCTGCCCGGGCAGCGCCCACATGAGGTCGAGGTTGTAGTTCGAGAGCCCCGCGCCCGCGAGCTCCTCGACCGCGCGCGCCGTGTCGCGCGCCTCGTGGATGCGCCCGAGGCCCCTGAGCTGCGCCGCGGAGAAGCTCTGCGCGCCGAGCGAGATGCGGTTCACGCCGGCGTCGCGATAGCCGGCGAAGCGCCCGTGCTCGATCGTGCCGGGGTTGGCCTCGAGCGTGACCTCGGCGTCGGGCGCGATCGCCACGCGCTCGCGCGCGCCGGCGAGAAAGGCCGCGATCTCCTCGGGCGCGAACAGGCTCGGCGTGCCGCCGCCGAAGAACACGCTCGACACGGCGCGGTCGCGCGCCCGCGGCGCGTCGGCCGCGAGGTCCCGAAGGAGCGCCGTGACGTAGTCGGCCTGCGGCAGCGACCCGCGATGCACGTGCGAGTTGAAGTCGCAGTACGGGCACTTGCGCACGCACCACGGCAGGTGGACGTAGAGGGCGAGCGGGATGCTCACCGTCGCGCCTGCCAGAGGCTGATCAGCGCCGCGAGCGCCTGCGCGCGATGCGAGCGCCGCGCCTTCTCCTCGGGCGCGAGCTCGGCGACGGTGCGGTGGTCATCGAGTGGCTCGAACAGGGGGTCGTAGCCAAAGCCGCCGGTGCCGCGCGGCGCCTGCACGATCTGCCCCTCCCAGACGCCGCGCGCCACGAGCGGCGCGGGATCGTCGGGACCGGTGAGGAGCACGAGCACGGCGCGGTAGCGCGCGCGCCGTGGCGGCGGGACGCCGGCGAGCGAGCGGATGAGCTTGTCGATGTTGTCCCGGTCGCTCGCCGCGTCCCCCGCGAAGCGCGCCGAGCGCACGCCGGGCGCGCCGCCGAGCGCATCGACCTCGAGCCCCGAGTCGTCGGCGAGCGCCGCGGCGCCGGTCGCGCGCGCGCAGTGGCGCGCCTTGAGGAGCGCGTTGCCCTCGAACGTCGCCTCGGTCTCCTCGACCGGCGGGACCCGCAGCTGCGCCTGCGAGACGATCTCGGTCGCGAGCGCGCCGAGCGCCGCCTGGAGCTCCGCGAGCTTGCCGGCGTTGCCGGTCGCGACGACGAGCCGCGGCAGCGGCCGGGCCATCGCTAGCTGCCGTCGGCGAGCGCCTGCTGCTGCAGCGCGAGCAGCTCGCCGATGCCGGTCGTCGCGAGGTTCAGGAGTTCGTCGAGCTCGTGGCGGCGAAACGCATGGCCCTCGGCCGTGCCCTGCACCTCGACGAACGCGCCGCCGCCGTTCATGACGACGTTCATGTCGGTCTCGGCCTCGGAATCCTCGGCGTAGTCGAGGTCGAGCACCGGGATGCCGCCGACGATCCCGACCGACACCGCGGCGACCTGGCCGTGCAGCGGGCTCGCGGCGAGGTCGCGGCGCTTGACGAGGGTCGCCACCGCATCGGCGAGCGCCACGAAGCTGCCGGTGATCGAGGCGGTGCGGGTCCCGCCGTCGGCCTGCAGCACGTCGCAATCGAGCGTGATGGTGCGCTCGCCGAGCGCCTTCATGTCGACGACCGATCGCAGGCTGCGGCCGATCAGCCGCTGGATCTCCTGGGTGCGGCCGCTCTGCTTGCCGCGCGCCGCCTCGCGCGCGCTGCGCGTGTGGGTCGCGCGCGGCAGCATGCCGTACTCGGCGGTGATCCAGCCCTGGCCGCTGTTGCGCAGGAATCCCGGCACGCCGTTCTCGACGCTCGCGGTGCACAGCACGCGCGTGTCGCCGAAGGCGACCAGCACCGAGCCCTCGGCGTGGCGCGTGTAGCGGCGCGTGAACTCCACGCGCCGCAGCTCATCGGGTCGACGGCCACTCGGTCGCATCGCGCCTCCTCAGGCGAGCCAGCGCAGCACGGCGGCCGAGGTGTTGTCGCTGTGCGGCGCCGAGGCCTGCACCGCCCGCGTGCACAGCTCGCTCAGGATCACCCGCAGGCTCGCGGTCGAGCGCCACGGCGCCGCGATGTCCGCGTCCTTCATGTTGGCCCACAGCCCGTCGCTGCAGGTCAGGATCAGGTCGCCGCGCTTCAGCGCCTGGCGCCGTCCGATCGACATCTCGGTCAGCATCGGATCGCCGCCGAGGCAGCATTCGACGAAGTTGCGCATCGGGTGCCCCTGCGCCTCGGCCTCGGTGATCACGCCGTCGCGCAGGAGCTGCTCGACGTGGCTGTGGTCGCGGGTGCGCGCGACGACCTCGCCGCCGCGGATCTGGTAGACGCGGCTGTCGCCGACGTGCGCCCAGTAGGCGGCGCCTTCCTGCACCAGGCACAGCGCGCAGGTCGCGCGCGGCCGCTGGTCGAGCGGCAGCGTCTTGCCGAGCGCGACGACGTCCTCGTGCGCCTTGCCGAGCGCAAGGTGCAGGAAGCCGAGCGGGTCGAAGATCGGGTGCGGCGTCTGCCAGAAGCTCGCGCCCAGCGAGGCGAGCGCGGTCTCGGCGGCCTTCTCGCCGTGCGAGTGGCCGCCCATGCCGTCGACCGCGATCACGAAGGCCGCATGCTCGCCGGCGGCGACGCCGACCCGGTCCTGGTTGTCCTCGCGGTGGCCGACGAGGCTCAGCTCCGCGTACTCGATCTGCAAGCGCTGTTCCCTGCCCCCGGGGCGTGGCCGGGGCTGCTAGAGTGTGCGCGCGTCTTATAGCACACGGGATGCAATGATCCGCAGCATGACCGGCTTCGCGCGTCGCGAACGCGCGGGCGACTACGGCACCCTGATCTGGGAAGTCCGCACCGTCAATCACCGCTACCTCGAGGCGAGCGTGCGGCTGCCGGAGGAGTTGCGGTCCGCCGAAGGCGAGTTCCGGCAGGCGATCGCGGCGGCGGTGCGCCGCGGCAAGGTCGATGCGACGCTGCAGCTGCGGGCCGGCGCAGATGCGCGCGCGACGCTCGAGCTCGACGAGGCGCTGCTCGAGGAACTGATCGCGCGCAGCCACGAGGTCGCCCGGCGCGCGACGTCCAAGGGCGGCACGCTGGTCTCGCCCACCGCACTCGACCTGATGCGCTGGCCCGGGGTCCTCAGGGACCGCGAGCGCGACGCGAGCCCGCTGCTCGCCGCCGCGCACGCGACGCTCGCCGAGACGCTGGCGGCGCTGACCGCGACCCGCGCCAGCGAGGGCGAGCGCATCGCCGCGATGCTCGGCGCGCGCTGCCAGCAGATCGAGGCGCTGGTCGCGGCGGTGCGCGCGCGCCTGCCCGAGGTGCACGCGCGCATCCGCGCGCGCCTCGAGGAGCGGCTCGCGCAGCTGACGCTGCCGGCCGAGCCCAACCGCGAGCGCCTCGAGCAGGAGCTCGCGCTGATCGTCGCGCGCAGCGACGTCGACGAGGAGCTCGACCGGCTCAAGAGCCACGTCGCCGAGGTCGGCCAGGCGCTCGCCGGCCAGGAGCCGGCCGGCCGGCGGCTCGACTTCCTGATGCAGGAGTTCAACCGCGAGGCCAACACGCTGTCGTCGAAGTCGCAGGACACCGAGACCACGCGCGCCGCGGTCGACATGAAGGTGCTGATCGAGCAGATGCGCGAGCAGGTGCAGAACGTCGAGTGAGCCGCGCGCTCCGCGCCCGGTGCGGCTAGGGCCGGTCGAAGGAGTGCAGCAGTCCCAGGAGATTCGTCAGCAGCGCGCTGCGCCGCCGCGTGCGCCGGCACGCGACGCCGTAGGTCGTGCCGGCACCGAAGGCCTCCGGGATCTCGACGGTGTCGAGCCGCGCGTGGTCCGCGGCCGTCAGCGCGAACGACGGCAGCAGCGCCCCGCCGAGGCCGCGCGCCACGCAGTGCTTCAGCGTGTCGATGGTGCTGACCTCGAGCGCGACGTTGAGCGGGAGGTTGAGCTGCTCGAAGGCGCGCTGGATGCGCGCGCCCTCGCGCTCGACCTCGAGCAGGATCAGCGGGAAGCGCGCGACGCTGCCATCGGTCAGCAGCGACAGGAAGTCCTCGCGCGCGCGGCGCGCGAGCGGGTGGCCCTTCGGGAACAACAGGCACGTCGGATAGCTCGCGACCTTGCGGAACGTGAGCTCCTCGGGCAGGCGCGTCTCGGGGATCACGCCGAGGTCGCACTCGTTGAGCTTCAGGAGGCTGATCGTCTGCTCGACGGAACGCGCGAGGCGCCGCAGCTGCGCGAGCGGATAATCGCGGTAGAACGCGTCGACCTTGCCCGGCAGCAGGTCGCGCAGCACCGAGTCGTGCGAGGCGAGCGTCAGCCGCCTGGTGTCGCGGGCGCCCGAGACCGCGCGTCGATCTCGCCGAACGCCGAGACCGCGAGCGTCGCCATGCGCTCACCGGCCGGGGTCAGCTGCACGCGCCCGCCGGGCGCCGTGTAGAGCTTGACGCGCAGGTACGCCTCGAGCGACTTCAGCCGCTGCGAGACCGCGGCCTCGGAGATGCCGAGCTCGATGCCGGCCTTCGTGAGGCTCCCGCGGCTCGCGAGCGCGAGGAAGCCGCGCAGCGACTCGAGGTCGATGACGTCGAGGGCGGCGCGCGGCACGCCGGTCTCCCCTCGCTAGGCGCGGGGCCAGACGACGGGGAACTCGGGCGCATCGAACGGCGCGCCGTCCTCGAGGGTCAGGTGCGGGAACGGCGGCGAGCCGGAGGCGCCCAGGCGCACGAAGCGCGCATCGTCCCCCACCCAGCGATGCGAGAACACGCGCCGCGTCGTCGTCGAGACGTTGGCCGGTGCGCCGTGCACGGTCCTGAAGCTGAACGCGACCGCATCCCCCGGCTCGAGCGCCCAGCCGCGGATACCGAAGTCCGCGCGGTGCGCGTCGATGTCGGGCAGCTCCGCGAAGTCGTCGTGCGCGTAGAGGTTCGTGCCGTCGAAGCGCTTCGGCCGAAAGCCCGTCGCGCTCCAGCGGTGCGAGCCCGCGATGCACTCGAGCGCGACTTCGCGCGCGACGCGGTCGAGCGGCGTCCAGAAGCTGACGCTCTGCGCGCCCGCGACGCAATAGTACGGCGCGTCCTGGTGCCAGGGCGTCACGACGCTGCTGCCCGGCTCCTTGATGAGCACGTGGTCGTGGAAGAAGCGCGCGCTGCGCGCCTGCATCAGGCACGCCGCGAGCTCCGCGGCCGGGGACTCGAGCACGAACGCGCGCAGCGCCTCGATGCGCCGCCAGTTGCAGAAGTCCTGGAAGAACGGCGCCGAGCCGTCCTTCGGCCGGTACGAGCGCTCGAGCGCGCTCGGTGCGCGGCGCACCTCGGCGACGCCCTCTGCGAGCGGCGCGATCCAGTCGCGGAACACGCCGCGCAGCACGGCCACCCCCTCGTCCTGAAACGCGCGGATCGTGTCGGGTTCTACTGGCATGCCTACGGCCCGGTCGGGTGGCGGGTTGCGGCCCCCGATCCTGATAGAAAGTGTGCGAATTGAGCCGTTAGTCAAACACGAAAGCGGCCCGCACGGAGGTACGATGCGCATCCGGCCGCGGCCGGTCCCTCGGGGCCGCGCGGCGCAGCGTGGGCGCCCGGCCGGGCGCGGGCGGAGTCGACGGGCGAGCGTGGGATCCGAGTCAAGCAAAATCAATGATCTGCGGTCGGGGACCGGCAAAGGCCCGGCACGGCGCGGGCGGCTGTTCGTGATCGCGGCGCCGTCGGGCACCGGCAAGACGAGCCTCGTCAAGGCGCTGATGAACGAGGTGCCCGCGCTCGCCTTCTCGGTGTCCCACACGACCCGCGCGCGCCGGCCGAACGAAGTCGAGGGGCGCGACTACCACTTCGTGAGCCCGGATGAGTTCCGCGCGATGATCGCCGCGGGCGCGTTCCTCGAGTACGCGAGCGTGTTCGACAACTACTACGGCACCTCCCTCGCGACGGTCGAGGCGGCGCTCGGGCGCGGCCAGGACCTGCTGCTCGAGATCGACTGGCAGGGCGCGCGCCAGGTCCGCGCGCGCCTGCCGGAGGCGATCGACGTCTTCGTGCTGCCGCCGTCGCGCGCCGCGCTCGAGGAGCGCCTGCGCAGCCGCGCGACCGACAGCGACGCGATCATCAGCCGGCGCCTCAGGGACTCGGTCACCGAGCTCTCGCACTGGGACGAGTTCCGCTACGTGATCGTCAACGACCGCTTCGAGTCGGCGCTCGCGGAGCTGAAGCGCATCGTCGACGGCCAGGGCGCCGACCTCGTTCGCGAGCGGCCGGGCCTGCCGGAGTTCGCGCGGGGACTGCTGGCCTGAAGGCCGCCGGCTGGCCAGAAAAGGCCGGTTCGGCTATGCTGTTAGACCCTTTGCCGCATTCGGAAACGATCCCGCATGGCCCGCATCACGATCGAGGACTGCCTGAGCCAGGGCGTCATGAACCAGTTCGAGCTCGTGCTGCTCGCCGCCAAGCGCGCGCGCCGGCTCGCCAACGGCGCCGATGCGCTCGTCGACTGGCAGAACGACAAGCCGACGGTCGTGGCGCTGCGCGAAATCGCCGACGGCAAGATCAACCGCGACCTCCTGCTCGAGGCCGATCCGGAACCCGCCCCGCAGATGGCCCCGGCGGAGAACCCGCTCGACCTGCCGCCCGACTTCCGCGCGCCGCAGTTCGGGCTCGGCGACTGACCGGAGCCCGCTGAAAGGCGGTCGCAACCGCCCCGCGAATGGATTACGCGTCCTCCCTGCTGAGCTTCCTGCCGGGTGGACGCCGCTCCCCGGGGATCTCGCAGCTGATCGCTAAGCTCGAGGCTTACCTCCCGCCGACCCAGGTCGAGCGGGTCCAGGAGGCCTACGAGCTCGCCGCCGCCGCCCACAAGGGCCAGAAGCGCCTGACGGGCGAGGCCTACATCACGCACCCGGTCGCGGTCGCCGGGATCCTCGCCGACCTGCACCTCGACGGCCAGACGATCTGCGCGGCGCTGCTGCACGACGTCATCGAGGACACCCCGACCGCGAAGGACGAGATCCTCGCGCGCTTCGGCCGCGAGGTCGCCGAGCTCGTCGACGGCGTCTCGAAGCTCGACAAGGTCCAGTTCAAGAGCCGCAAGGAAGCCCAGGCCGAGTCGTTCCGCAAGATGATCCTGGCGATGGTGCGCGACATCCGCGTCATCATGGTCAAGCTCGCCGACCGGACCCACAACATGCGCACGCTCGGCGCGATGCCCCCGGCGAAGCGCCGGCGCATCGCCCTCGAGACGCTGGACATCTACGCCCCGATCGCCAATCGCCTCGGCATCCACTCGATCAAGCTCGAGCTCGAGGACCTCGGCTTTCAGGCGCTCTACCCGCAGCGCTACAAGGTCATCGAGCGCGAGCTCAAGCGCGCGCGCGGCAACCAGAAGGAGTTCCTGCCGAAGATCGTCGCCAACATCAAGGGCGCGCTCGAGAAGGCCGGCGTCAAGGGCAGCGTCGACTCGCGCGAGAAGCACCTCTACAGCGTCTACCAGAAGATGCGCCGCAAGGGCGTGTCCCTGTCGGAGGTCATCGACGTCTACGGGGTGCGCGTCGTCGTCGAGAGCGTCGACGCCTGCTACCGCACGCTCGGCATCGTGCACGGCACCTACAAGCCGATGCCCGGACGCTTCAAGGACTACATCGCGATCCCGCGCATCAACGGCTACCAGTCGCTGCACACGACGCTGTTCGGCCCGAACGGCGTGCCGCTCGAGGTGCAGATCCGCACCGAGGACATGCACCGGCTCGCCGAGAACGGCATCGCCGCGCACTGGCAGTACAAGGCGGGCGAGGACGTCGGCACGAGCCAGCACGAGCGGGCGCGCGAGTGGCTGAAGAGCCTGATGCAGATGCAGGAGGGCGGCAACCCCGAGGAGTTCTTCGAGAGCGTCAAGGTCGACCTGTTCCCGGACAAGGTCTACGTGTTCACGCCGAAGGGCGACATCCTGAGGCTGCCGCGCGGCGCGACCTGCGTCGACTTCGCCTACGCGGTGCACAGCGAGGTCGGGCGGCGCTGCGTCGCCGCGAAGATCGACCGGCGGCTCGTGCCGCTGCGCACCGCGCTTCGCAACGGCCAGACCGTCGAGATCATCACCGCCAAGGGCGCGACGCCGAACCCCGCATGGGCGAACTTCGTCGTCACCGCCAAGGCGCGCGCCTCGATCCGCTCGTACCTGAAGACCATGAAGCGCAACGAGGCCGTCGACCTCGGCCGGCGGCTCGTGAACCAGGCGCTCGGGGAGTTCAAGCAGTCGCTGAAGGCGACCGACTCCGCGCTGATCGCCTCCGCGGTGCGCGACCTCGGGTTCAAGGAGGCGGACGACCTCTTCGAGAAGGTCGGGCTCGGCGAGCGCCTCGCGCCGCTCGTCGCGCGCCACCTGCTGCCGGCCGACAAGAGCGCGGCCGAGGGCGAGCGCAAGGCGGCGCCGCTCGCGATCGCCGGCACCGAGGGCCTGGTCGTCACCTACGCGCGCTGCTGCTTCCCGATCCCGTTCGACCCGGTGATCGCGTTCCTGTCGGCCGGACGCGGCGTCGTGATCCACCGCGCGAGCTGCGGCAACCTCGCCGGCTGGCACAAGCAGCCCGACAAGTGGCTGCCGGTGTCGTGGCAGAAGGTCACCGACCGGACCTTCGCCTCGGAGCTCAAGGTCGAGGTGCAGAACCGCCCGGGCGTCCTCGCGGCGGTCGCCTCGGGCATCGCCGCGACCGAGACCAACATCGGCCACCTGTCGGTCGTCGAGCACGACCCGGGGAGCGCCATGATCACGCTCGAGCTTCAGGTGCGCGACCGCACCCAGCTCGCGAAGGTGATCCGCGCGCTGCGCTCGATGCCCGAAGTCCTTTCGGTCGAGCGCACCACCGCCTGAGCGTCACCCGGCGCCGGGGCCATGCGACAATGGCCGCGGCCCAGCCAGGAACCCTCCCATGCCACGCACGATCATCTCGACCACGGCGGCGCCGGCCGCGATCGGCACCTACTCGCAGGCCGTGCGGGTCGGCAGTACCGTCTACATCTCGGGGCAGATCGCGCTCGATCCGGCGACCAAGGAGCTCGTCGGCGGCGGCATCGAGGCCGAGGTCCGGCGCGTGTTCGAGAACCTGAAGGCGATCGCGACCGCCGCCGGCGGCTCGCTCGCGGACGCCGTCAAGGTCACGATCTACCTCGTCGACCTCGGCCACTTCGCGCTCGTCAACAAGGTCATGGCCGAGTACTGCAGGGAGCCCTACCCGGCGCGTGCCGCGGTCGGCGTCGCGGCGCTGCCGCGCGGGGCCGCCGTCGAGGCCGACTGCATCCTGGAGCTGTGACCGAGGCCGCGTCGCGTCCGGTCCCGCGGGCGGCGCCCGGCGCCGACGGCGAGCTGCGGCCGGTCACGGCGCTGAAGGGCGTCGGCGAGGCGCTCGCCGCAAAGCTCGCGCGCCTCGGCATCGAGACGGTCCAGGACCTGCTGTTCCTGCTGCCGCTGCGTTACGAGGACCGGACGCAGATCGTGCCGATCGGCACGCTGCGCGCCGGCGATCGCGCGGTCATCGAGGGCGAGATCCAGCTCGCCGAGATCGTGTTCCGCAAGCGCCGCCAGCTGCTCGTGCGCATCGCCGACGGCTCGGGCTTCCTGACGCTGCGGTTCTTCTACTTCACGGCCCAGCAGCAGTCGCAGCTCGCGCGCGGCGTGCGATTGCGCTGCTACGGCGAGGCGCGGCGCGGGAGGCTGGGCCTGGAGATCGTGCACCCCGAATACCGGCGCGCGGACGGCGAGGATGCGCAGCGCACCGAGGACTCGCTGACGCCGGTCTATCCCGCGACCGAGGGCGTGCAGCAGGGACGGCTGCGGATACTGACCGCGCTCGCGCTCGCCGAGGCCGAGCGCGCGAGCGTGCGCGACTGGCTGCCCGACGAGCTGCTGCGCGACCTGAAGCTCCCGGCACTCGCCGCCGCGCTCGCCTACGTGCACCGCCCGCCCCCCGGCGCCGACCTGGCACCGCTCGCGACCGGCCGGCACCCGGCGCAGCGGCGCCTCGCGTTCGAGGAGCTGCTCGCGCACCAGCTGAGCCTGCGGCTGCTGCGCCGCGAGATCCGCCGCGACCCCGCCTGGCCGCTGAACCCGCCCGGCGTGCTCGCGCGCCGGCTGCGCGAGTCGCTCGCCTTCGCGCTGACGCGCGCCCAGGAGCGCGCGCTCGAGGAGGTGCTCGCCGACCTCGCGACGCCCTCGCCGATGCTGCGCCTCGTGCAGGGCGACGTCGGCTCGGGCAAGACCGTCGTCGCCGCGCTCGCGGCGCTGGCCGCGGTCGAGGCCGGCTTCCAGGCGGCGCTGATGGCGCCGACCGAGCTCCTCGCCGAGCAGCACGCGCAGAACTTCGAGCGCTGGCTGCGGCCGCTCGGGCTCCCGGTCGCACTCCTGTCGGGGCGGCTGACCGGCCGCGCCCGGCAGTCGACGCTCGATGCGATCGCCGCCGGCAACGAGGTCCCGATCGTCGTCGGCACGCACGCGCTCTTCCAGGAGGGCGTGCGCTTCGGGCGCCTGGCGCTCGTGATCATCGACGAGCAGCACCGCTTCGGCGTGCACCAGCGCATGGCGCTCAGGGAGAAGGGCCTCGGCGACGGGCGCTTCCCGCACCAGCTGATCATGACGGCGACGCCGATCCCGCGCACGCTCGCGATGACCGCCTACGCGGACCTGGACGTCTCGGTCATCGACGAGCTGCCGCCGGGGCGCACGCCGGTGCGCACGGTCGTGATGCCGGAAACGCGCCGCGACGAGGTCGTCGCGCGGATCGCCGGCGCCTGCCGGGACGGCCGCCAGGCCTACTGGGTCTGCCCGCTGATCGAGGAGTCCGACGAGCTCGAGTACCAGGCGGCCGAGGCGACGCACGCGGCGCTGGTCGCGGCGCTGCCGGCACTCAGGATCGGCCTTGCGCACGGCCGGCTGACGAGCGCCAAGAAGGAGGCCGTGATGGCGGCCTTCAAGCGCGGCGCGCTCGACCTGCTGGTCGCGACCACGGTCATCGAGGTCGGCGTCGACGTGCCGAACGCGAGCCTGATGATCATCGAGAACGCCGAGCGGATGGGGCTCGCGCAGCTGCACCAGCTGCGCGGGCGGGTCGGGCGCGGCGCCGCGGAGTCGAGCTGCGTGCTCCTGTACCGCGCGCCCCTGTCACCGCTCGCGCGCGAGCGGCTCGACGTCATGCGCACGACCCACGACGGCTTCGAGGTGTCGCGGCGCGACCTCGAGCTCAGGGGCCCGGGCGAGCTCCTCGGCACGCGCCAGACCGGGCTCATGCAGATGAAGGTCGCCGAGCTCGTGCGCGACGCGGACCTGCTGCCGCGGGTGCAGCAGGCCGCGGAAGTGATGCTCGAGCGCCATCCCGATAACATAGCGCCCCTGCTCAGGCGCTGGATCGGCGCACGCGAGCGCTACGGCAAGGTGTGAACCATGGGGAGCGCCGCTTGAAGCACTACGACGCGTCGGCCACGGCGCCGCTGCTGCCGCTCGACCTCTGGATGCCGGGCACGGAACTCGTGCGCGGGCTGCCCGCGCCGCTCGCCGCCTGGCTGACCGAGCCCGGGCTGCTCGGCGAGCGGATCCGCGCCGCGACCGGCGCGCCGTCGGGCCTGCGGGTCGTCGGCGAGCGCCTCGGGTTCCTGTCGGGCGAGCAGCAGGCGCTGCTCGAATCGGGCGCGGCGAGCTGCTTCATGCGCCAGGTCGAGCTCCTCGGCCGCGGCCGGCCGTGGGTGTTCGCCGAGACGCTGATCCCCGACCACACGCTCGAGCACCAGCCGTGGCTCGCCGAGCTCGGGCCGAGCTCGCTGGGCGCGACGCTGGCCGCGATCGCGGGGGTCACGCGCGGGCCCTTCGAGTTCGCGCCGCTCCCGGCCTCGCATCCGCTCGCGGCGAGCGCGCTCGAGCGCGGCGCCAGCAAGGCCGCGGTGCTCTGGGCGCGGCGCTCCTGGTTCGCGCTCTACGGCCGGCGGCTCTTGGTGCAGGAAGTGTTCCTGCCGGAGGCGATCGGGTGCTGAACGCGCTGCCCGCGACGTGGCGCGCGCCGCTGCGCGCGGCGCTGACGGGGCTGTGGGCGACGCTCGTCGACTACGCGCACCTGGTGCGCCTCCATCGCCCGATCGGCATCTGGCTGCTGATGTGGCCGGCGCTGTGGGGGCTGTGGCTCGCGGGTCGCGGCCACCCGCACGAGCGCGTGTTCATCGTGTTCGTGCTCGGCGTCGTGCTGACGCGCTCCGCCGGCTGCGCCGTCAACGACTTCGCCGACCGGCGCTTCGACCCGCACGTCGCACGCACCCGCGAGCGGCCGCTCGCCAACGGCGCCGTGTCGCCGATCGAGGCGCTCTGCGTCTACGCGATCCTGTCGCTGCTCGCGCTGGCGCTCGTGCTGACGCTCGACCGGCTGACGGTCGCCTACGCGATCGGCGGCGCGGCGCTGACCGTCGTCTATCCGTTCCTGAAGCGCTTCTTCCCGCTGCCGCAGATGTGGCTCGGCGCCGCGTTCTCGTGGTCGATCCCGATGGGCTTCGCGGCCGAGACCCACGCGGTTCCGCGGCTCGCGTGGCTGCTGTTCGTCGCCGGCCTCATGTGGACCGCGGTCTACGACACGATGTACGCGATGGTCGACCGCGACGACGACCTGAAGCTCGGCATCAAGTCGACCGCGATCCTGTTCGGCGACGCCGACCGCGGGGTGATCCTCGCGATGCAGGCGATCGTGCTCCTTGCGCTGTGGCTCGCCGGCGAGCGCGCCGGCCTCGGGCGCTGGTTCCACGGTGGCCTCGCGGCGGGCGCGCTGCTGTTCGCTTACCAGCAGTGGCTGATCCGCGCGCGCGACCCCGCCGCCTGCTTGC
>Ga0335080_10001413_pt1 | contig 23420 bp, 18 predicted proteins | sample Lox_Sample_34_FD_206720 | JGI IMG/M metagenome (GOLD analysis project Ga0335080, IMG submission 206720) | Soil microbial communities from Loxahatchee National Wildlife Refuge, Florida, United States - Lox_Sample_3.4 | ecosystem: Environmental > Terrestrial > Soil > Wetlands | place: USA...
AGATGCTGACGAATGTTTTGAAGTCGCTCATCAAGCGCGCCGATATCTACGATCCTGTTACCGGCGAGCCGCTTCATCCCCTATTGGCCGAGCGGCCGGAAAAAAACATCCTCCTCATCGTCGTTACAGGAGACAAAGGGCTGGCGGGCGCTTTCAATACGAATATTCTGAAAGTGGTCAGCAAGTTCATCGCATCGAAGCCGGAGCAGAACATCGATGTCGAATGCATCGGCCGCAAGGGCCGGGATTTCATGCGCCGCCGCTTCCCAGCGGCTCCCACGAAGCGAAGCGCGGAGGATGTTAGGGCGGGAGAGGCTCCTGTTCAGAGCGAGGCTCCGCGCGCCGGTCGCGTGCAAATTACCGGCGAGTATGTCGGAGTTCTCGGCAAAGTCGATTACAACTTTGTCGCCAGTCTCGGCCAGGACGTTGTCCAGCGCTTCTCGGACGAGTTGATCGACGGTGTTTATGTTCTGTTCAACGAATTCAAATCCGTCATCGCGCAGCGCCTCGTGGTCGAGCAATTGCTCCCGATCAAGGAAATCGGTGAGGTGAACATCCAGCTCGCCGAAGAGGCGACCGAAGAAGAGCGCAAACGCCGCGTCGAAGCCGCGAAAGAGGCTGGCGTAGGCATCCGTACGCCGGATACGCACGCGGTCGACGAAGCCGCGGCAAAATTCGCAACTGCCGACGTGGATTATATTTACGAGCAGCCGCCGGCGCAGTTGTTCCGCGAGCTGCTGCCCAAGTACATCAGCATTCAGATTTTTCATGCGCTGCTGGAATCGGTGGCCGCGGAGCACGCTGCCCGCATGACGGCCATGGATTCGGCGACCAACAATGCGTCGGACATGATCGATTCCCTGACGCTGATCATGAACCGTGCCCGCCAGGCGAAGATTACGAAAGAGATTATCGAGATCGTAAGCGGCGCGGCGGCGCAAGGGTAAGAATTAGCGCGCTTCGCTGTTCGTCGTTAGCCGTTCGCAGTTGCCATCGCGATTCGGCCCGCAAATAGCGAACCGCGAGGGACGAACAACCAATAACTGAGGTTCTATGCCAGAAAACATCGGACACGTCATCCAGGTCGCCGGCCCAGCCGTCGATGTGCAATTCGTCGAGGCAAAAATGCCTCCCATCTACCAGGCGCTTCGCGTCACCAGCGACGGCTTCACCGTGCCTACGCCCATCAACGTCATTCTCGAAGTGCAACAGCACTTGGGCGAAGGCCGCGTACGCTGCGTGGCCATGGAACCGACCGACGGTATGGTGCGCGGCATGAACGCCATCGATCTCGGTGGCCCCATCTCGGTCCCCGTGGGCCGCGGCACGCTGGGCCGCGTGATGAACGTGATCGGCGAGCCCGTGGACCGCCTCGGCGCGGTTGCTTTCGACAAAAGAATGCCGATTCACCGCCTCGCCCCGGCGTTTGACGAGCAGTCCACCACCGCCGAAATGTTCGAAACCGGCGTCAAAGTTGTCGATCTCATCCAGCCGTTCTTGAAAGGCGGCAAGATCGGCCTGTTCGGAGGCGCCGGCGTCGGCAAGACCGTCGTCATCATGGAACTGATCAACAACGTCGCCAAGCAGCACGGCGGCTTCTCGGTCTTCGCCGGAGTTGGCGAGCGCACGCGCGAAGGCAACGACCTTTGGCTGGAAATGTCCGAGTCGGGCGTCATCAAGCCGGGCAAGCCCGATGAATCGAAGGCGGCGCTCATCTATGGTCAGATGACCGAGCCTCCCGGCGCCCGCCTGCGCGTCGCTCTAACCGCGCTTACCGTCGCCGAATATTTCCGTGACGAGCAGGGCGCGGACACGCTCCTCTTCATCGACAACATCTTCCGCTTTACACAAGCGGGTTCCGAAGTCTCGGCGCTCCTTGGCCGCATGCCGAGCGCGGTCGGCTACCAGCCGAACCTGGCCACCGAAATGGGCGAACTGCAGGAGCGCATCACGTCCACGAAGAAAGGTTCAGTCACATCCGTACAGGCTATCTACGTGCCTGCCGACGACTTGACCGATCCGGCGCCGGCAACAACATTCGCGCACCTCGACGCGACCACGGTGCTTTCGCGCGCCCTGACCGAAATCGGAATCTATCCCGCCGTCGATCCTCTGGCATCCACCTCCCGCATTCTCGATCCGCGCATTGTCGGCCAGGATCACTACGACGTCGCGCAAATGGTGAAGAAGACCCTGCAAACCTACAAAGACTTGCAGGACATCATCGCCATTCTCGGCATCGATGAACTGAGCGAAGATCAGAAGCTCACCGTCGCGCGCGCCCGTAAGATTCAGAAGTTCCTCTCCCAGCCGTTCCATGTCGCCGAACAGTTCACCGGCACGCCGGGACGGTACGTCAAGATTGCCGACACCGTGAAAGGCTTCCGTGGCATCGTCGAAGGAAAATACGACGACATCCCCGAGCAGGCGTTTTACATGAAGGGAACGATTGAAGAAGTGCTGGAAACGGCAGACAAAATGAAGGCTGTTGCGGCCTAGCGAAGGACAATCAGGAATTCAGTGGGCTGCGGAGAAGACAATTGATCAAGAGGACGAAACATGCGCGACAGAGGCTGGCGGCGGCTGTAGCCATGATTGGGCTGTCGGCCGTTGCGCTCGCTCAGGCAAAGCACGCCAAAGACGAACCCAATCCGGATGAGCCGATCATTCATAGCTACATCCTGACCATGGAGAAGGCTCATAAGTATGCCGATGTTTCGAAGAAAGGCGAGGCGGCGGCCAAATCCGATCCGGCGCTCGCCGCCGAGATGAAGAAAGTCGAAGACATGGATGCCTACAACGTCCAGAAAGCGGACATGATGGAGAAGTCTCCACATATTGCGGCGTTCCTGAAGAGCAATGGCATTACCGCGCGCGACTTCGTTTTCATCCCCATGACGGCTTTCACGGCCGCGCTCGCCATCGCCGTCGAGGACGCCAGGAAACAGCCGCCTTCCTTCGTCAATCCTGCCAACATCAAGTTCGTACGCGATCACCAGGACGAACTCGACAAACTCAATCTCTTCGCCGGTGATTCAGAATAGGACCGGAAAGCGACGGATATGGCTGAGACGTTCCAACTCGAAATCGTCACCCCTGAAAAACAGGTGGTGAAAGACGTTGCCGCCGAGGAAGCGCAGATTCCCGGCCAGAACGGCTACCTCGGGGTTCTGCCGGGCCACGCCCCGCTCATCACCGAACTGAAAGCGGGGGCGCTCACCTATCGCTCCAGCGGCACGACGCACACCCTCTCCGTAGCTTGGGGATTTGCCGAAGTCCTGCCGGACAAGGTCACCATCCTGGCCGAAACCGCCGAGCGCCCGCAGGATATCGACGTGGCTCGCGCTGAAAAATCGAAGGCTCGCGCCGAGGAACGCTTGAAGAGCAACAATCCCGAAATCGACTTCGACCGCGCCGAAGACTCGCTCGAACGCGCCGAAACGCGCATCAAAGTCGCCTCGGAGAAATAGGAGCGATAGCCGAAGCTCGCAATCCCTGCAACTGGTAGAGCGCGGAGATGCAGGAGAGATGAAACGGCTCATCCGATATCTGGCGCTGGCAGCCGCCACTTTCTTCGGAGATAGAACTTCTGTTTTTCGCCTTGGACGCACTGTCGCACTACAACTACGAACATCATCGGTTTGCGCCGTTTTCTCGACGTGAAACCGATGGCGCCGTGTGGGTCGGCACCGGATTCGCGATCTCGCCGATCGCGTATGCGTATATGGTCCGACACTCGAAATCAACGTAGCGCATCACCGAGAGCGGAAAAAGAGAGGCAATCATGGCCATCGAACGTGTAGGCGTAATCGGCGCAGGCACCATGGGCAATGGCATTGCCCACGTCTTCGCGCGGAGTGGACATAACGTGGTCCTTTGCGATGTGGAGGAGCGGTTTATCGATCGCGGCCTCGACACCATCACCCGCAACCTCGGCCGTGAGGTTGCCAAAGGCAAGATTTCCGCCGCCGATCAGGCCGCTACCCTCAGCCGGATCGTGCCCGCGATCGATCGCGCCCGGCTCGCCGGCTGCGATCTGATTGTCGAAGCCGCCACCGAGAAATTCGATATCAAGTCTGAAATCTTTCGCGATCTCGACCGCATCCTCAAGCCCGAGGTCATCCTGGCGTCGAATACGTCGTCAATCTCCATCACGAAAATTGCGGCCCTCACCAAGCGTCCCGACCGGGTGATCGGCATGCACTTCTTCAATCCGGTGCCGGTGATGAAGCTGGTGGAGGTCATCCGCGGGCTGGCGACTTCGCAGCCAACTTACGAAACGGTCCGCGATCTTGCCGTCAAACTCGACAAAACGCCGGTCGAAGTGAATGACGCTCCCGGCTTCGTCTCCAATCGCGTGCTCATGCCCTTGCTGAACGAAGCCATGTTCGCCGTCATGGAAGGTGTCGCCACCCCTCAAGCCGTCGACGAGGTCTTCAAACTTGGCATGGCCCATCCCATGGGTCCCCTCACCCTCGCTGATTTCATCGGCCTCGATGTCTGCCTCGACATCATGCGCGTACTGCACGATGGTCTGGGCGATCCCAAATATCGCCCCTGCCCTTTGCTCGTCAAAATGGTCGACGCAGGCTGGCTCGGCCGGAAAAGTGGCCGCGGCTTTTATTCCTATGCGTGATTCGCCGGCGTGCGCGGCTTCACTAGAATCGACTTATGACGTCTTCATCGGCACAAGCCATCCCCGCCCCCAAGCCCTCGCGTGACGTCTTCCACTATTTGTTTGCGTTTCTCAGCGGAACCGGCGCAGCATGGGTCGACATCAAGGTCGGCGACCTTCTCCTGACTGCAACCATCGTAGTTGCCTCCTGCATGTTGCTGGGCTTCCTGCGCCCGCGCCGGCCGTGGCGCTGGGTGCTCATCATCGGCATTTGCATCCCGCTCGCGGAGTGGCTTGCCTATTTCTTCCTCTCGGAAAAACCGACGCGCGCCCAGATCTACGAGTCTTTTCTCGCCTTTCTCCCCGGCATCGCCGGCTCCGTTGGCGGAGCGCTCGGACGCACCGTGGTCAACAATCTGGTGGAAGGGAAGTGAGCCTGGCTCAGCCACGGCTGTCGCTTGCCTCCTCCTAACGCTCGACCAGTTGCTTGAGTCTGCCGAGCGCCTGATCCCATTCTCCCGAAACCAGGTCGATGTATTCCTTTAAGCCGATGACGGGCCGTGGATTGAATTCAAACAAGCTCTCGCGGCCCTCACGCGCTCTGCGCACCATGCCAACTCCCTCCAGCACCCGCAGATGTTTCGTGATCGCCTGGCGGGTCAGCCGGCTGCCGCGGGTCAGTTTCGAGATCGAGTGCGCCTTCCGGTCCGAGAGCTTTACTACCAACGCCAGACGAGTCTGATCGCCCAGCGCGGCGAATGCTGCCGCTCGCTCTCGCAGTCTGGCTGCCGCCTGCCGGTCAGTTCTTCGCAACATGGTTCTCAATGTTTCTAATCTGCTCCGTCCAGCCGCCATCGTTCCTCCGGAACGCTTCCTGCCTCCAGTCGGCCGGAATGTTTTCGAAGCCGGATTCGGTCAGCACCAGCAGCGTACCCTTCGCGGTTTTCTCCAGGCGAAACTCGACCAGAGTCTTCGGATCGCTCGAATAGTCGCCTGAATATGTCGCCTTATCGAACGATCTGGGATGAGACCAGGTAAAGGAAAACAGGCGCTCCGGCTCCATCTTCTTCACCATCGCTTCCCACCTCACATGCTCGTATCCCGGATACGTCATGTGTCCGGTCGATAGTTCACCGGCAACGAAAGGCCCGTCCAGCCTGACGCGAAACCATTCACCGAACTCCCGGTAATCGGTAATGGCCCGCCACACCCGCGAAACCGGCGCCTTGAGTTCTATCCGCTTCTCGATTCGATTCTCCACAAATGCAACCCCCAGGTTGCATATTAGTCAGGGAGCTCCTAAAATGCAACCAGATAGTTGCATATTGCAATGCGAAAAACTCCCGGACACCGCGGATCCTCCCGCCCCGGAACGCAACATCAGCCGCTAATGCCCGGCGCCGCCGTACCCACGAAGGTGCCGGAGTCCCAAAAAATCCTCCCCTTCCACAGCCGCTCACGATAAGCTCAGTCGATATGGGAGTGACGGTCTCGGTGCTCGCGAGCGGCAGCCGCGGTAACTGCGCGCTCGTGTCGAGCAGCTCGACCCGCATCCTGGTCGATGCCGGCCTCTCCGGTCGCGAAACCTTCAAGCGCCTGAAAGGACTGGGGGAGCGTCCCGAAGAAATTTCCGCCATCCTCATCACGCACGAGCACTCCGACCACGTTGCCGGGCTCGAGCGGCTGGCTACGAAACTGAAAGTTCCCGTGTACCTCACCGAAGGCACGCACCACGCATGGAAGCGCGCCTGCCGGGATGAAGAAGGCAAACTCCCGCAGTTGCCAAAATCCGAGCACTTCTATGCCGGCCGCAGTTTCCGCATCGGCGATATCGAAATTCAGCCCTTCACCATCCCGCACGATGCCGCCGATCCCGTCGGTTTCACCTTCCGCGCGGAAGGCGTCAAGATCGGCTTTGCTACCGACCTTGGTTACATGCCAGTGAGCGTCCGCAACCATTTACGTGGATCGACCGTCCTACTAATTGAATCTAACCACGATGTAGAAAGGCTGCGTTTCGGCCCTTATCCGTGGTCGGTGAAGCAGCGGGTCATGAGCCGGGTTGGGCATCTGTCCAATGAGGCTCTCGCGGAATTCTTCACCAACGACTATGATGGAGTTGCCGAGTACGTAGTACTGGCGCATCTGTCTGAACAAAACAATCATCCCGAAATCGCGCGGGCCTCGGCGGAGCTTGCCCTGCGCGGCCGACAGGGGCTTTGGAATAATCGCGTCTTACTTGCAGCCCAGGCAGAAGCGATCGCGCCCATCCGACTGTAATTTTTCTGGTTGCGACCTTTTATGAGTGAGTGTGTGGAACCCATCGTGGGCAAGATCCTTGCCGGATGGCGGTATGACATTTCCGGCCTTGCCCCCGAAATGCGCGGTGACTACGAACAACACTTCGCCGAATGCGAGCGTTGTCGCAGCCGCCAAAAATTGCACCGCGTGATCGACATTTCTTTAATTGTGCTGGCCTCCGCCTCCGCCGCGGCGTTTCTCCTCGCATTTGCCGCCATCCGCTATTTCGAGCCGCGCCACGCCTTCTGGCTCGAAGTGGCAGCCCTCGCCGGCTTTGCTCTCTCCGCGCTCATCTGGCTGATCGTTGCCGTAGCTACGCCCGCGCCCACCGTCATGGTCGACGCCGCACTCCTTGGGGCGCGCCACGTTCATGACCACCTGCCCGCCGAGATCCGCGATCGTCTGCCGGAAGAACTGCGGGTAAGAATTACGGGATCGTGACCGGATGCTTACCACCCGCAAAATCACGCCCGTGCTTCTCATCGCCGTCACCGTGTCAGGTTTTTGGGCGCAGCAGCATTTTTCCGCCTCCCTCCCGGTCGCCGGCCAATCCTCAGGTTGTCATGGCCATAACCATGGCAGCCCGCAAAAAGCGCCGATTCACGATTGCTGTTTGGCCGGTCATGATGCGGCCCTTCCGCAGCTCTCTACCGCCGCGCCGGCTCCCGCGGAAAGCCGCGTGTTCACCGGATCGGCAACCACGACTTTGTCAATCGTAGCCGCCGTGAATTTCTTGAACTCTCCCGTAGTCCTGTCACCCGAATCTCCCGGCGCAAACCTCCTGCGCATCTAGCACCGCCCTCCACCGCTCCAGGCGCAACATCATCGAAGGCCCCTGATCGTTAATCGGAGATGGAGTGAATCGTGCGTGTTCTGATTTTGTTTTTCGTCGTCATCAATGTTTTCGTCCCGGCGCCACTGTCCGCATCGCCGGCATCGGATCAACCAGATCGGTCTGTCCATGAACAGACTGATTCGAGCATGCCCGGAATGGAGATGGACATGTCTCTGCCGGCCCCAGAGTGGATGCCATCCGCACACGTCAGCTCGGGTACCGGATGGCAGCCTGCCGCGATCGTTCCGCACGCCTTAATGAAAAGAAAAAAAGGCTGGGATTTGATGGCGCACGGCGTATTCTTCCTCGACTACAACCAGCAGGGCGGCCCGCGCGGCGAAGGCAAAGCCGAGTCCGTAAACTGGGCGATGTTGATGGAGCAGCGCGCCCTGGCAGGCGGCACTATCTTATTTCGCGAGATGTTTTCCGCCGAGTCGCTTACCTCACCCCATCCCGGCTTCCCGGAGATTTTCCAGACGGGCGAGACCTTCCACGGGCAGCCGCTCGTTGACCACCAGCATCCGCACAACGTCTTTTCCGAATTGGCCCTCGATTACACGCGTCCGGTCACCGCCAGGATTTCCTGGCTCTTCTACGGCGCAGCTGCCGGCGAACCTGCGCTGGGCCCCGTTGCCTACGTCCATCGGGCATCCGCCGCCGAGTTGCCGATCGCCCCCCTCTCGCATCACCTGCAAGATTCAACGCATATCAGCTTCGGCGTGCTGACTACCGGACTCGTGATCTCCCGTTTCAAGGTGGAAGCCTCCGCGTTCAACGGCCGCGAGCCGGATGAACGGCGCTATGCAATCGAGTTCGCGCCGCTCGACTCCTGGTCGGCGCGCCTGAGTATCGCCCCATCGCGCAACTGGACGGCGCAGTACAGCTATGGACGCCTTGAGCATCCCGAAGCTCTCGAAGCGGGCAGCCAGCGCCGGCAAACGGCGTCAATCGAGTACGTTCGCCCGCTCGCCGGCAAGCTGGGGAACGGATCGTGGGCCACATCGCTGGTCTGGGGCCGGGTGCACAAAGAAGCGCACAATCACAATCTCGGCGGCTATCTGCTGGAGAGCACGCTGCATTTTCTGTCGAGAAACTATGCTTTCACGCGCCTCGAACTCGTCGACAAAGACGAATTATTTCCTGACAATCCACTCTCGCCAAGCTACCGCATCGGCGCCTACACCTTCGGAGGAGCCCGCGACCTGGTCCAATCCAAGCTATGGCAGGTCGCGCTCGGCGCAGATCTGACGGTCTATTCCAAGCCATCCAGCCTGAACACAACCTATGGAACAGATCCCGTCTCGTTCCAGGTTTTCCTCCGCGTCCGCCCTTCCTTAAGCGCTCAGCACATGCATTGACTTTAGAAAGTGCCGCCAGAAATCCCCGTCGCCCACACCGGTCACGATGTCGATTAGTTCGAACCCATCGGCCGGGCCTTCAAGGGGAATCTCAAAACTTCCGGCGCACCGCAAATTCAGATAAGCTACTCACACCGCCGGCTCTAAGGAAGCTCAGGCGGCAAGGCCAAGCCATGAGCATTCAGGACGAGCGGGAACTTGCCTATCTCAAAGCTGCCGGGCGAGTAGTGCGGCAAGTTCTGGACGCCATGAAGGCTGAAGTCCGTCCCGGCGTCTCCACCCAATATCTCGACGACATCGGCGCGCGTGTCATGCAGGAACAAGGCGCCCACTCCGCTCCCCGCAAGGTCTACAAGTTCCCCGGCGCCACCTGTATCAGCCTTAACGACGAAGCCGTTCACGGCGTCCCCGGAGAGCGCACGCTCAGAAACGGCGACCTCGTAAAACTTGATGTGACCGTGGAAAAAGACGGGTACATGGCGGATGCCGCCGTGACCGTACCGGTCGGCGAAGTCAGCGGGCAAGCCGAACAGCTGATGAGCTGTGCCGAGCGCGCCTTCCACAATGCCATGCGGGTTGCCCGCTCCGGCTTCCGCGTATTCGAAATCGGCAAAATCGTCGAGCGCGAAGTGCGCAAGTCCGGCTTCTCAGTCATCCGCGAGCTCGGCGGCCACGGCATCGGACGGACCATCCACGAGCAACCCCACGTCCCCAACTATCCCGACCCGCAAGCCCGTCAGATTTTGACCGAAGGTCTCGTCATAACGGTCGAGCCAATCATCTGCGGCGGCTCCGGCAGAGTTTTCACGGCCAAGGATGGCTGGACTCTCTGCACCGGCGACCACTCCCTTTCCGCTCACTTCGAGCACACGCTGGTAATCACGTCAGGAGCGCCGATCCTGCTGACGGCGGCCGCCTAACCCAGCGTCTATTTCTGCGCACACTCGATATCTGTCAGCGCAAAGTCCGTGCCTTGAACAATAGCGATTCGCGACGCGAGTCTTTAGTGCCTGGCCCGTCGTATGCGCCGTTGACCGCCATCCCTTTTCACGCTACAGTTCCAAGCAGGGTTTATCGTTCCTGCCCCCCAGCCCTTACTCCAAAGTGCGCCTTACCAAACTCAAATTCGCCGTCGGCCTGCTGGCACTTGTCACTTGTGCACTTGCGCAGACATCCTGGGCCGCCGCCCCGCAGCTCTCCGCGCAGAAGCGCATCGGCCTGACCACCGGAGACCAGTGGGAACCCGCTGTGGCCGCCGATTCCTCGGGACACATTTTCGTGCTCTATCCGCACTATGGCCGCGTGCCGGACTGCGACGACTGCCACATTCCCACCATGCTGCTGGTCGTCAGCGGCGATAACGGCAAGACCTGGCTGGCGCCCCATGTCATGCTGGCCGCCGGTTCAGGGCAGTTCGACGCCCAGATTGTCGTTGATCCTGCCGACCGCCACACCGTTTTCGCGGCCTGGCTCGAAAACAAGAAACGCGAAGTCATCCTCGCCAAGTCCATCGATTTGGGTACGACCTGGTCCTTTACGACCGCCGCCCGCAGCGAAGAAGAACTCGACAAGCCTGCCCTCGCCGTCCGCGGCCAGAACGTCTACGTAGCCTTCAATCACGAAGAAGAGGTCTGGGTTTCCGCCTCGCAGGATGGCGGTCGCAGCTTTACCCCGTCCCGCGTCAATGTTGATAGCCGTCCAGGCTGGTCACTGCTTGGTTCGGCCACGGTCGATCCTTCTGGAAACGCCTATCTCGCCTGGGCGTCCTATTCCAGGGCTGGAGGCGCGCGCGGATCGGTCAACTTGTTCGTTGCCAAGTCCGCTGACGCCGGCAAAACATGGTCCGCGAAAACCGTCGACACCTCTTCTGCCGCGCCCGACTGCAAAGATGAAGATTGCGGCGAGGCCTATCTGGGCGCGCAAATCGCGCTCACTTCGGACACCGACGGCACTCTCTACGCACTCTGGAGCGCTGGCCGCACCCCCATGGGCCCGCAACGAATTTACTTCTCGTCATCCACGGACGGCGGAGAAAACTGGCTGCCCCGTGCCAGTGTCTCCTCCGCGGCCGCTGGGGTCGAGCACGCGTTCCCCTCCATCGCGGCCGGCAACAACGGCGATGTTCGCATCGCCTGGATGGATTCCCGCCATACTCCTTACTGGAACACGTATTACCGCAGCTCCTCAAACGGCGGTGCCACCTGGTCCGATGAGACGCGCGTTTCGCGCTATGTGCCCGGCTACTCCTACATCAAAAAAGCCGGATTCCGTTTTCCCTTCGGCGACTACTTCAGCATGGCCATCGACAACCATGGCGAGTCGCACATCGTATGGGGTGAGGGCCTCAACTATCAGTCTCCGGGTTCTATCTGGCACTCTAGCGGGCGCTAGACGTACCGTTTACGCCCCACTACCAACACCAGCGGAGGATCGCAACGCTCCTTTTTGCGGAACTTTGCACTGAGTTTGTGAAGGCTAGCCCCTCAAATCCTGGAGCTTTTCCTTTTGTCGCAAAAGCTGCCAACGTCTGTCCTTTCAAGCCCCTACTCGACATCCGATCCAAAATCCAGCTGGGAGGGGATCTTGCCCGGAAAACGCAATATAATGCACAACCAAATCCATTTTGCGGGGTTTATAGATACCGACCTGCCCGGGAGGTCCTTGGAATGGTCAGGGAATTCCAAGCCGCCGTCGAAGCCACTCGGAGGCGAAGGCGGCTAGATGCGGGCGAGCCAACGATTTTATTTGTGAAATCAAATTTGTATTCGTGAAAATCTAAAGGCAGGATCGAAGAATTCGGAGGGCGTGATGAATTTTCGCACTACCAAGAGTCTTGTGGTGAAATCCACTTTGGTTTTGGCGCTCGCGTTGATGCCAATTTCGGCGATGGCGGCCGACGAGCACAAGTCGGAATCGAAACCAGCCAGCCACGGTGGCGGCCAGGGTCACGGAGGCGGCAAGGCGCAGGGCGGCGGGGAGGCGCGCGGTGGCGGCCAGGGACGCGGAAACGGCGGAGGTCACGGTGCCGGTGCCGGTCGTGAAACTCGCGGCAATGAAGGACGTGGCCCGGGCGCCCGTCCGAGCGGCCCCGCCGGTCGCGAAGGCGGCGCACGGCCGGGCAACCCGGGCAACCGGGGCGCAGGCAATCGCGGCAACCTGGGTGGCAACCGTGAAGGCAATCGCGGTAACGCCGGGGGCAACCGCGGGTTGGGCGGCAATCGTGGTGGCCGCGCCGGGGTCGGCGCCAGCGCAGGAGGCCGAGCTTCCGTCGGCCGCACCGTCTCTCTTCGCGGCGGAGGCACAGCCAGCTTCCGTTCCAACGGCCAGGTCCGTTCCATCAACCGCAACGGCATGCGCATCACCAACAACGTCCGTGGCGGCCGCACCGTCATCACCGAGCGTAACAACGTCCGCATTGTAAACCGCGGTGGCGGCGGCTATGTCCAGCGCGCTTATGTAACGCGCGGCGGCCACGCCTATTACGCTCGCACCTACTACTATCATGGCGCCTACCGCACCGGAATCTACCGCGGCTACTACTTCCACGGCGTCCACTACTACGGTTACTATCCCGGCTTCTGGTACCGCCCCGCTTTCTACGGCTGGGCCTGGCATCCTTGGGGCGCCCCTCTTTCATGGGGAATCGGCATCGGTGGCTGGGGTTGGGTTGGATCCCCGTGGTGGGGCTTCTATGGCGGCTGGTGGACTCCTTATCCCGTCTACGCAGGCCCGGCTTTCTGGCTTACGGATTGGTTCATCGCCTCCGAACTGCAGGCGTCTTACGCTGCGCAATACAACGCGGCTGCCGATGCTGGAGCCGCGCCCTATCCCCCGAGTCAGGGTGGCTCGAACTATGCGGATAGCGGCGCCAATGCGCAAGTCACTCTGAGTCCGGAAGTGAAGGAAGCGATCGCCGAAGAGGTCAAGGCGCAACTCGCTGCCCAGGAACAGCAGGCGCCCACACAAGGCGGCGTCGCCGATCAGGGCAGCGCAGCTCCGGCGAGCACCGACGACAATCAGGTGCCCCCCGCCCTGGACCCCGCGCGGCGGACATTCGTCGTCGATAACTCGATCACTGTCACCAGCGATGGCCAGGATTGCGAGCTCACCGGCGGCGATGTCATCACCCGTCTTACCGACACGCCCGACGGCGACGGCAACGTCACCGCCAGCGTTTCGGCCAGCAAGAAGGGCGAATGCGCCGCAGGCAAGCAGATCGCTGTCTCGGTTGACGACCTGATGGAGATGCACAATCACTTCCAGGAACAACTGAACAACGGCCTGAAGGCCCTGGCGGAGAAACAGGGAACCAATGGCATGCCGAAGGCGCCGGATGCAAACACGGTGTCGTCGGATATTCCAGCTCCCGAGGCCGATAAGGACGCTTCCAAAGAACTGTCCGATCAGCAGGCGCAAGCCGACCAGGCCGAGCAGCAGGCTAAGCAAGATGCTGCCGGAGGCGGAGGGCAGGAGTAAGTCACACTCGGGAGCTATGCCAGATAACTTGGCTTGGCTTTCGCGGAAAGTAATACCGCCCCGTCCGAGCCTCTGCTTGGACGGGGTTTTTCATTTTCTCCATTCACAGTGCACGATTAAGGCGAACCGGTCTGCAAGCGTCATAACATCGAGAAGCGATCGCCAGAAACTGTTTGACATTCCCCACGCCCAATGGCATCTTCTGGGTTTCCGTACGGCTGGTTCACCGATCCTGCTCATGAAAATCGACGCACTTGTTCCCATAGCCATCGTGATTGGACTCGGAGCTGGCCTTGGCGCCCCGGCGCAGGAACAGAAGATTCAGCCGAACCAGCGCGGACAAGCCGAAAGCATGCTCTCCGATGTCCACGCCGCGTTGAAGAAGAATTACTACGACCCGGCCTTTCACGGCGTCGATGTGGATGCCCGGTACAAAGTCTATGAGGAACGTATTAAGAAGGCGGACACCCTTGGTGATGCCTACCGTGTTGTGGCCGCGTATCTGTCGGGACTGGACGACTCTCATACTTTCTTTGAACCGCCACGGCGCAGCTACATTGCCGACTATGGCTATCGCATGCAGATTATCGGCGATGCCTGCTATATCACCGAAGTCCGTCCCGGATCCGACGCAGCTCAGAAACTCCATCCCGGTGACCAGGTGTTATTGCTCAACGGTTACTCGGTAATTCGTAAGGATATTTGGCAGTTGGATTACTATCTCCACCACATTGCCCCGAAGCCCGCGACCGACTTCACCGTTCGCTCCCCGTCAGGCGAGGTGCGAAAAGTGCAAGTCCTGACCAGGTACACTCAACACAAGCAAATCAAGGATCTGACCTTCGACAACGGGGATAGCGACTTTTGGAACCTGGTTCTTGACTACGAACGGGAGCGTCGTGAATTGAATCCCCGCTTTGTCGAACAGGATGATGTGATGTTTTGGAGGCTGCCCGCCTTCAACATCGAAGACAGCGCCGTCGATCGCTTGATCCATCTTGCGCGCAGGCACAAGACTTTAGTTCTTGATCTCCGCGGCAATCCCGGAGGGTATGTCGACACGCTGGCGCGAATGGTGGGAAGCTTTTTCGATCACGACGTAAAAATTGCTACCCGAGTCAGGCGGAAAGGTGAGAAACAGCAAATCGCCAAGTCACGCGGTAAGGACGCGTTCACAGGCGATCTGATCGTGCTGATCGATAGCGGATCCGCTTCTGCTGCCGAGGTGTTTGCCCGGATCATCCAGTTGGAACATCGCGGCACCGTCATCGGCGACCGCAGCTCCGGCAGTGTAATGGAATCGCAGTTCTATCCCTTCAAGTCCGGGATCGATATCATCGCCCTTTACGGCGCGTCAATTACCGATGCCGACGTCATCATGGCCGATGGCAAGAGTCTGGAGAAGGTTGGCGTAACACCAGATATTCCGCTGTTACCGACCGCCGCGCAATTGGCGGCAGGCCATGACCCGGTTCTATCCCGGGCCGCCGAACTCGGTGGCCTCAAACTCAATCCTGAAAGCGCGGGCAAATTCTTCCCCTTCGAGTGGCCCCCGCTGTAATTTCGAAGTTATGCACCTATAGAAAGCTCTACTGTGTAATCGGCTGCCGCCGCAACAGCAGAACGACACCGGGAGGCAAGGTTTTCTGGAACTCCCGCAGCTCGGCGTCGATCTCCGCCGCATTGCCAACCGAGGTCGAGTACACCTCAACATGATCCTCCGCCGGCGAGATCATCTCCGAAGTCAGCACGAACCTTCCGAGCAGCGTCCACGACGCCGGAATCCCCTGTACCCAATCGGTGTAGATCATCGCCAGCCCGGCCTCATGGGCGCGAACGAATCGGTCTGTCCACTGCGCGTCTTTGATCCGTTGCAGGTACGATTCCCGCGAAGCAAGCCCGGCCGTATCGAGCACATAGATATTTTGCGGCAGGCGGTAACTCACCAGGCCAATATCGTTCACCGCGGCATTTTTCTTGTAGTAGTCGCGAACGAAGCGCCCCATTTGATATTGCTGCTGGTAGATATTTTCCGAGCTGATCGCCGACTGCCGAAGGTACCGGAAGTAAGGCCACGTGCAGAGAAGAAAAACCAGAATAGCAAGATGCCACTGCCGGTATCGATCGCCGAGTAGCGCAAATAAAATCAGAACCGCGAAAGCCACCGCGAACGACTCGTAGCGAAAACTTCCCACTTTTCCAACTGCCAGCACCAGTCCCAACACAATCGTCACGGCCGCCGCCGCCGACGGACGCGAACGGCGGTGGATCCACCACAACTCCGCCGGGAATCCGAGCACGCAAAGCCATGTAAGGCGTGTATTCTGCGTCACGTTGCGAATCAGATCCAGCTGCAGAGTGGCCAGAAATCCCGTCCAGCCGCCTCCGTTGTTCGCTCTCATCAGCACGGAATTCGGCAGCGCAAACCAGCCATTCGCCAGCAGAAAAGCCGAGAAGGCGAGCGGCACGGCGGCGCTCACAACCAGGGTCCAGATCGCCGCTTTCTTCCGCGCGCTCCAATACAGCACCACAGCCATCGCGAGCGAAATCGCGATATTTTCGTAACGCACCGCTGGTCCCGCGCAAGCCGCCGCAATACACCACCACGGCATCTCCCGGCCGCGATGCACCTGAAGGATCCCGTACGCGCAGGCCACAGCCAGCAGCAGTTGAAGCACATGCTCCAGCCCGAAGTACATCAACCCGACCACGTTCAGGCCAAGCACAAACAGCGCCCTGGTGATCGCGCGCTTCAGCCACCACCAGCGGCCCTCGTCTTGCCACGGCCACTCATCCACGCACTTGCCGATCAGCCAGGCCGCCAGTGCGCCAAAGACAAAATTAAACGCCAGCGGCACAAACGCGTGCCACGAAGTGCCCACCCCGATCAGCAGCAAAAATGGCCACACGATGCTGGAAGCCGGCGCGGAAAATTCGTGCAGATTCAGACCATAGGTGCCATGCGCGATGCGCTCGGCCAAAGCTAGGTGGATGTACGCATCGTCGACGCTATATACGAAGACGCCTCCCGTTGCCGCTAAAGTCGCATTCAGCTCCCAGACCCCTGCGAGCGCAAACACGAGCACGGCCAGCCACGCCGAGGTTGGCCTCAGTTTCTCCCACTCGCGCACTTTGATTTCCGGCGCGGCAAGCACTTTGCTCTGTGGTGAACGCAAGAATTCGATCGAGCTGGGCAAGCGCCTCCTGCGGGTCCTTCAGATGAACTCGGGCAATGAATGCTGGTGTTCGAGGGCGACGACTACAAAGTTAACCCGCCGCGTGCTTGGAGCACAGGTGACATCGGTAATCGTTCTCCGATAGGTTGTCGATCGCCCGCCGTCCTGACCGCTGTCCGTACCTCACCCTCGTCCCATGCCCCTTCTTGGGAGCATCCGTCTGCTAAGAAGTGTTGGGAGCGACTCCGAGAGTTACATCTCGCCTTCGTCGGCGCTGCCACTGGAACCGGCGCGCTCTTGGCGACCGTGGTCAGTCACAGCTTGCTGAAGCCCGATTGGATTCAATAATGTCAGGTCCGGGACTCTGGATCACACTCTCAGAATCATGACCTCGGTGGCTTTGATCAGAGCGGCGGCCGTTTGCCCGGCTTTCAGGTTCATTTCGCGCGCCGAGTTTGCGGTTATGATCGAGGTGATTTGCTGTTCGCCGATGGAAAGGACCACCTCTGCCATCAGTCCGCTGATGCGCACGCTTTCTATCCTCCCCACCAGTTGATTTCGTCCGCTCACGCGGCGCATGACCAGGTTCCGCTCCGGCGAAGTCCCGGCTCTCGTCCGAAACAAAAAACGGTCCACTTCACTCTGCGGAATCCGGTGGTGCCCTCCTGCCGTCTGCACGCTGCGAATCTTCTTCTGGTAGATCCACTGCTTTATGGTAGGAAAACTGATGCGCAGCTCCAGCGCCGCGTCGCGAGGCTTCAGCAGTTCGTCCTCGGGACCCCGTCCTCGTCGCGATTTGGGCTCGGTACCCATGCGGAACGGAATCCTACCGCGAAGGCTTAACTCGGTCAACAAACCGGAACGGTCGCGAGGAATGCGCATTTCCCCCGGCGACAAGTCCCACTCATATCTGATTAGTTCCGTATCACATTAGACATTAGAACTGTCGTCAATATACACTTGCGGGTCCGATGGAAATTCTCCTCGGGGGCGAAAACTGATGCATCATACCCAGCACCTTCCTGACACCCGCGCTGCTCAAAATATCCTTCAAGAAACAGTCCTCGCAGTTACGCTCATGAGCCTTTTATTCTCCTTGTGTGCGCCCTTGCCGGCCCAGGTCTCGGCGAACCTGTCCGGCGTGATTACAGACCCCTCCGGCGCCGCCATATCCGGAGCCACCGTGGCTGCCGCCAATATCGAAACTGGAATGTCCCGCTCCGTGCCGACCGGCCCAACCGGGCGATACGAATTCGTCGCGCTGCCGGTCGGCCTCTACGAGGTCCGCGTGACCAAAGGTGGATTCGCCGAAGGCGTCCGCTCCGGCATCCGTTTGCTGGTTGGAGAGGAGGCGAGCGTCGACATCAGCCTCCGCGTCGGCGAGGTCAGCCAGCAGATCAAGGTCAACGGGGACGCCGCCCTCGTGAGCGTGACCACCCAGGACATCTCGGGCCTGGTCGGAGAACAGCAGGTCAAAGAACTGCCCCTCAACGGCCGCAGCTTCGATCAACTGATTACTCTGAATCCCGGAATCGTCAACTTCACCTGGGAAAAAACCGGAGGCACCGGCGTTTCGAACTCCACCACCGCGAATAACTTTGCGGTCTCCGGAAATCGGCCGCAACAGAATCTGTTCCTGCTGAACGGTGTCGAATTCAGCGGCGCGGCCGAAAACAACATGACCCCCGGCGGACCCAGCGGGCAAGCTCTGGGCGTCGAGGCCGTCCGCGAATTCAATGTCCAGCGCGACTCCTATGGCGCTGAATACGGCAAACATCCCGGCGGGCAAGTCAGCATTGTGACCCAGTCCGGAAGCAATCGACTCCACGGGAGCGTCTATGAATTCCTGCGCAATAATGTCCTGGACGCCCCCAATTTCTTCGACCAGGGTTCGGCTCCGCCTTTCCAGCGCAACCAGTTCGGCGCATCTGTCGGCGGTCCGGTTCGCGCCAACAAGACTTTCCTGTTCGCTAACTATGAAGGAATTCGCCAGCACCTCCATCAGACCTCGGTGGCGTTCGTTCCCGACGACGCCTCCCGTGCCAGCGCCGTAGCCAGCGTTCAACCACTCTTGAGTCTCTGGCCCGAGTCCCCGACCGAAGCGTGCGATCCAGCCTGCGGCATCGCTGAGGCTTTCAGCAGCCCGCTTCAGACAATTCGCGAAGACTTCGGCACTCTCCGCTTCGACGACAATATTTCCACGCGAGATTCGATGGCAGCGTCCTACACCATCGACGATGGGGCAGATTTCACCGCAACCGTCGCCGATCCCTACAGCGCCGATATCCTCACCCTGCGCGAGCAGGTATTCAGTCTCGAAGAGACCCATACCTTCTCACCATCGGTGATCAATGTCGGGCGAGTGGGCTATTCGCGCGCCAGCTATTTCTTCACCGGCGAACCAACTCCGGGAACGCCGGCTGCCGGCGTGCCCGGTTTCCTGGTTGGGCACCCGGTCGGCGCGGCTGTGGTTGGCGGCAGTGCCGCGTCGAATCCGCAGGCATCGATCGGCCTCGCGGGCAGCAACAATGGCAGCAATCTCACCATCGCCCGAAACCTGTTCACCTTGGAAGATCGGATAATCTGGCTGCGCGGGCGCCATCAGCTCAGCTTCGGGGCCTGGTTCCAGCCCTTCCAGTCGAATGAGACGATTGCCCTGAGCCAGTTCGGCCAGGCAACTTTCACCAGTCTCGCGACCTTCCTGCAGGGCACTGTCGCAACCTTTCTCTGGGATCCTTCTCCAACCGAGCTGAACTGGCGTTCGCTGTTCGGTGCCTGGTATGCCGAAGACGTGATTCGCGTGACGCCCCGCCTGACGCTCTCGCTTGGTTTCCGCGACGAATTTACCACCGGCTGGAACGAGGCTCACGACCGCGCCGCCAACTACACCTTCGCCGGCGGAATCATATCCAACGAGCCGAATATCGGACACTCGCTCTTCACAACGAACAACGCAAAGTTTCTCCCGCAGCCCCGCATCGGAGTGGCCTTCAGCCCCTTCGCCAGCAAAACCGTCTTCCGCGCCGGATTCGGCATGTACAACGATCTCCAGGATGCCCTCGGCTATCGCGCCGACCAGAATGCGCCCAACAATCCTACTTACAGCGTCAAGAATCTCGCCGTCTCATCTCTTCCAATTGATCCAACCCTTCCACCGCCGTCGGGTTCGTTGTTGGTGCCGGGCGGTGTTCAGCCGGACATGAAGACGCCCACGCTCATCTCGTGGTCCTTGCGCGTGCAGCAGGAGATCTCGCCCAACACCTCGCTCACCATCGGCTACGTCGGAAGCCACGGCTACCACGAACTGACCGGCATCGATGCGAACGAGCCGTTCCCAGTCATCTGCCCGGCGTCGCCTTGTCCGGCCACATATCTGTCGGGATTCGGTGCGCTGACCGGCACGCCGGTTCCAGCGGGCTCTTATTACATTGCTCCAAATACACCCAAAGCCAATCCCACCATCAACAACACCTGGACCTGGTTCTCCGTCGCCAACAGCAATTACCATGCGCTTCAGCTCGATGTAAACCGGCGCTTCAGCCACGGGCTTTCCCTTCGAGGCGTCTATACCTGGTCGCGCGCGCTCGACGACGGAGACTCGCTGAACGCCACAACCACCCAGAACTCGCCCGCCCTCGCCTCAAATCCCTTCGACCTGCACGCCGACTATGGCCTCGCCACCTATGATGTCCGGCACATCGGCGTCATCAACGCCGTCTACAATTTGCCCTTCGGCAGAGGCCAAGCGCTCGGCAGCAATCTGCAAGGATGGGCTGGCACGCTGGCCAGCGGCTGGTCGGTGAACAGCATCGTCACCGCGCAGTCGGGATTCCCTATCACGCCTCAGCTCAGTTATAACCCCTCCAACAATGGAGACACGCGCAATCCCGTGCGGCCCTTTGTCGACCCGACCTTCCACGGACCCGTCGTTCTCGGCAATCCGAAGCAGTGGTTCAATCCCGCCGCCTTCATCGGCCCCCCCAACAATTCCGGCTTCTACGGGAACCTTGGCCACGATACGCTGCCCGGCCCCGGCCTCGCGGCCTGGGACTTCTCCACCTTCAAGCAGACCGCGCTCGGCGAGCGCATGCGTCTTCAGTTTCGCGCCGAGATCTTCAACCTGCTGAACCGCGCCAATTTCTCGACGCCGAACCTCATTACCTTTACTTCCAGTTCGTCTGGCATCGCCACCTCGGGCACGGCCGGCGCAATCACCCTCACCTCGACCAGCTCCCGGCAGGTTCAATTTGGATTGAAGCTGGTTTGGTGAGACTCTTGGTGAGACTGGCTTGGTGAGACTGATTTAGTCAGACTGGTTTGGTGAAATTCGTTTGGTGAAATTCGGTTGGTCAAATTCGTTGGATGAAATTCGTCTCGTGAGAATAGAGCGGGCCGGTCTTCGCGTTTCCACCAGTTGAGGCCCATCCGGAATGCCGCGGTCCTCGCGGCGTTTAGCAGGCTCCGGAAAAAGTCATTCCGTAATCAATCCGCCCGTGATTTCGCTGATCCGCCCGATGCGATGCTCGCGGCAATACTCCGTCAACTCCCCGACCAGCGTTTCCGTCGCCACCGGATCGAAGTAACTTGCCGTTCCCACCTGCACCGCGCTCGCGCCGGCCAGCATGAACTCGACCACATCCACGGGCGTCGTAATTCCGCCCATGCCGATCACCGGAATCTTCACCGCCCGCGCCGCCTCGTGCACCATGCGCAGCGCGATCGGCTTGATCGCCGGACCCGACAGCCCCGCCGTGACGTTCGCAATCCGCGGACGCCGCGTCTCCGCATCGATTGCCATCGCCAGAAACGTATTTACCAGTGAAATCGCATCCGCCCCGGCCTCCTCGGCCACGTGCGCCATCAGCGCGATCGAAGTAACATTCGGCGAAAGCTTCACTATCAGCGGGCGCGCTGCCACGCGTTTTGCCGTCCGCACGACCTCATCCAATGCCTGCGGATCGCTGCCGAATGCAATCCCTCCCGACGCCGTATTCGGGCACGACACGTTCAGCTCATACGCCGCAATCCCTTCGCCCTGATTCAGAATCTCGATGGTGTGCTCATAGTCAGTACGCGTGTAGCCAAAAACATTCGCGAATACAACCACATTCTTTTTCTCGCGCAACGCCGGCAGTTTCTCCTCGAGAAACGCCTGCGCCCCGATATTCTGCAGCCCGATCGCATTCAACATTCCGGCGGCCGTTTCATAGAGCCGGGGCGGCGGATTCCCCGTCATCGGCTCGACCGACAGCCCTTTCACCACCAATCCGCCGAGACGATCCAAATGGACGATGTCTTCAAATTCGATCCCATAGCCAAACGTTCCTGACGCCGCAATGATCGGATTCTTAAGCTCGATATCGCCGACCCGAACACGCAGATCGGGAGAGCCGGAAATCAGATTTGCAGACGAGGGGCTCACTGCGCACCTCCAGGCGTTGCGCCGGCGCGGTCGCTTGCTGCCGATGGCGAGCCTCTACGCGCCGCCAGCGCCTCCGTCAACACTCGTCCCGTAGCCATCGCGGGAGCGTTAATCCCCAGTAGCGATGCCAGTGTCACCGCCAGATCCACCGGCTCCGCGTGCGTCCGGTAAATTCCCGGCTGAAACGCCAGCCCATAAAACGCCAGGGGCACATGCGTGTCATACGTGAACGGAGTCGCATGATCCGTCCCATGCAGGCCTCCCACTTCAAAAATCTTCGGCACGCCCATCACATACCATCCGCCTTCGGCAGAATAGCTGTGCGCATACCTCCGGCCAAGCTCGGTGTCTGGCATCGAAGTCCCCTGACCCAGGCGATACTTCGTGAAATATCCGCTGAACCCGGCCTGCTTAAGCGCCTCGCCCGCGTCGAGTTCCGCGCTGATCTCGTTTCCGCCTGCCGCCACAAATGCGTCTTCATTCAGCCACGCCAGCGGATAATCCAGATCGCGCACATATTCGGCCTGCTTGCCGAACTTTTTCGAGAGCAGGGAATTGATCCGTTCCCGCATCGCCTTGCCATCCAGTCCCGCCGCCGGAAGCCGCAGAGTGCGGGCAAACTCCGGCAGCGGAGCGACGCCATGGTCCGCCGAAAGCGCCAGCCAGACATTCGCCATCCCCACCTGATGGCCAAGAAAATCGAAGAACTCCGCCAGTTGCCGGTCGAGCGCCAGCGCCATGCCGCGCATCTCGGGCGAATCCGGCCCCACCTGGTGCCCCAGAATGTCGTTCGCCGAAAGGCTGATCGCAAGCAAATCCGTCGCCGGCCCCGCGCCCAGTTTTTCGTAGAGCACCAGCTCCTTCGCAAAATCGAATTCGTACTGATTCGCGAAAGGAGTCGAGCCCACCACCTCGTAAAAGCCCCCCGGCTTTCCGTCTCGTCCCGCGCGCGGCGCGGTCGATCCCAGGACCTTGCCCGTCTCATCTTTCCACTCGAGGTTCCAGTATTTCTCCGCCCGGCGCCCCATATTAAAGTTGCGCGCCCACTCCGCAAGGTCGGGACGATAATACGTCGAAGTAATCCACGTCCCGCTCTTCGGGTCGATCCAGTAAGCCCCATCGGCGGAAAATCCGCCCGGCAACACCGCCGCGCGATCCTTAAGCGAAATAGCAAACACCCGCGCCTTGCCGCCGGTAGCCAGTTTCAACTCGTCGCCCAGCGTGTCGCTCAAAAGAT
>Ga0335080_10001414_pt1 | contig 23418 bp, 14 predicted proteins | sample Lox_Sample_34_FD_206720 | JGI IMG/M metagenome (GOLD analysis project Ga0335080, IMG submission 206720) | Soil microbial communities from Loxahatchee National Wildlife Refuge, Florida, United States - Lox_Sample_3.4 | ecosystem: Environmental > Terrestrial > Soil > Wetlands | place: USA...
CAGGAGATCGGTCTTGTCCGCGCCTACTCCGCCTTCGCAGTGATCGACCCCTGGAGCCACGTAGAACCGAGTTGACGCAGCGGCGTTTTCTGCACCGACGGATTTCTCCATGTTCGTCATGTACTCGATGGTCGAGTTGACGCTGAGGGCTGCATCGGAGCCCCCATGCCAGACAATCAACTTGCCGCCTGCTTGGAAGAACGCACGAATATCGGTTTGCGTCGCGTCATTGAGCGCTGCCATTGCATAAAGTGCACTCTGATTCTTATCCCAGGTGTACTTCAGTGAGTCGGCGTTGGGGTCACGCGCAAGGATGTATTTAACAGAAGTATCCTGGAACAAATACTGTCCGGCTCTTTTGACGTTACCATCGCCAGAAACCCAGAGCCCAAAGCCTCCCGGATCGTCCTCGTTGCCTGTCAGGTTATATCCCTTGCTGTGAAAGGTGTTACTGCCCGTAAACACCGCATCGGTCGTCCATGACTTGACGACTGCGAGTTGCGCATCGGAAAGGCAGGTGTCTCCGGTATCGGCACCGCCTGCACAACGTAAAGCCGTTACGTTCGCGACCTTTGCCGTGCACGCCGCAGGATTCGAGACGACGCCGTCGGCAATACCGTCGAGCCCGTCGCAAGCGTCGCGCACGTGCTTTGCCAGCAGCGCCGTTTTGGCCGCACTGAACGCGCCTCCGGGAGCAGCTAATGCTTTGGCCGTGCGGTTGAACGCGCCCATGAAGCCCACCCAGTTGTAACCGGGTGAGCGAGCAATGACGCCATCAAAGAGGTTCGGATTTCGCTGCACTGCCATCAATGCCTCCCGTCCTCCGTTGGAGCAGCCTTCGAAATAGGACTTGGCTGGCGGCACACCGTAAGCCGCGGGCAAGATCTTGAGGGCTGTCGACATGACCGTTGGCACGGAGAGGCTGCCGAAGAGTTGGGCGGCGAAGGTATCCCTCAATGCAAAGTCGGCTGACATTCCATCACCGTGATGCCCGGAATCGCTGACGACTTCTGCATAACCCTGAGTGAGCGGGGGCACGACGAGTTCCGTAATCACTCCGTCGTAACCGCCGCCGCCGGCGTAGTAGAGCTTGCCGTTCCAGGCGTCCGGCAGGCGAATTTCAAAGTTCAGAGCAGGCGCGAGAGTGCCGTTGACCTTGCAGTACATTGGCACAGTTCCACTCGCACGGATGACAGCCGTCGTGAGCATTGCGCCCCCGATGGCTTTTCCGGACAGTGTCGCGCAGGCCATCGGTGCGGTGACCACCAGCGAGGCGGAGCCGCCGCATGCCGACATCAGCAGCGAAGCAGTCATGGCTGCGAGCGCTGCAGCGTGCGTCACCTTGGGTTGAAAGTTCTCAGCAATCATGTGACGTCCTCTTTGCCGCTGTTGTTTGGACAGTATCGTAAGTTTGGCGATGGGCTGCATTCACCATTCTTAACGATCCTTGCAGATAAGGATCCAATTCTCTGCATCCAAGCGTTTGGCGTACATGACAAAAGCAGGCTAATATCCGCCAAGGTGTCGAGCATCAGTCTGCGAAGGTGGGTCATAGGTTAGCTCCTTATGACCCAACGTTATCCCGATGAGGTCGCCCCGGACCGTTTTTAACGAAGCCGCCTTGCGGCAGACGCTTTCGCGTGCTTACCGAAGCAATCGCTGACTACTACACTTACAACCCACTTGGGCTGATGCGAGATAGGTCCCCACAAACGGGCTTCTAGGAAGTAAAACATCTCATTCTTTTCGGCCGCGAAACCATTTTTACGAACAAGCATAGTTTGCCAACTATGTGCAGAATTCATCGCGGCAACACGGGCGACTGGAGTAGAACCATCGGCTGACTGTCGGTCAACCGACTCGTCCGCGTTCGTCGAGGAATCAGCTCTTTTTCGTGTGCCTGGAGTGTGCCGAGTCGAGATTGCACCTTCCTCATTCCTTCACTGCCATCGCCTCGACCGCAAAGCGCTGTGTCTTACTTCGACTGCACTCCCTTTATTCACACCGGGGCCGGATGACGGCAGCCACCTCTCTTGCACAGTCGCCCGCCCTGAACGTATGTGTGGCCGCTGGTAGTCCTAGGAACTGGTTGCTCTTGACGTCTTGCCTCGATTCTCATTCCACCATCGCCGTTTGGCTTCTCTCCGCACAGCGTCCGCGCACTCCGGCGAGCAGAATTTCTGGCCCTTCTTTGTCGTAATGAAATAGGGCGCCGGACAAGTCTCATTTGGGCAATGGCGGGTCTTGCCGGCTAGCGCTTTCTGCAAGTAGATCATCGCGGCTTCAAAGGGTGTGACTTTGGGAACCTCTTCAAACAGTTCTGCGCCCATCGCCTTTGAGCGAACCAATACCTTTGGCTTGGATCATCACCTCGAAGGCGGGACACCTCCTCAAGTTCCTGAATGTCGGCAGCGCTTTGGCTGCTGGCTAGAGGATTTTCAGCCCTGACTAGCAGGTGGTGATACGCATCGCGCAGCTTAAAGAGGTACCAATCCCTGTGACGCAGATCCGGCGCATCCCAGATCCTCTGTAGCCCCCCCGTAACAAGGGGACAAGGCGTTCAAGGGTTGTGGCATCAATTTCACGTTTGGCCCACCGCTCACTCTCCAGGTCTTCAGCACTGTAAGTAAAGAGGCGCCGCCATCGTCTTAGCCAGCGAGTGAAGTCCCTCCGATTATCCGGGTAATCAATCGGATTGGGAAGATTGACGCAATCCATCAAAAACCGTTCTGCGTCCGCAGCTGATATTGCCCCTAGAACTTGAAGACTCATGGTTTGAAGTGACTTCCCACGCTTGTCGTTTTTCATTAAGACAGACTTCCTCCGCATGCTTCGTTGTCTCACCCTAAGACGTGTGGTAGCCCAGCACACCGAGGATAGCGGTGCCTACAGGTTTCATCAGGGCATCGGCGCGATCCTTAATTTTGTACGGGGTCTAGAGAGCAGGCGGGAAAAATCAACCCGCCTTCGCCGAATCATCGGTTTCTGATCGCATTGCGTTCGCCCATGGAGTCGTGGAAACTGGACTGTACATGGGCCTCCCAGAGAAAAACGCTCCGTAGCCTGCCTGAGGCGTTCAGCGGGACACTTTCTCCGGTCCGGTTTCAGAAAGGAAATCACAAAATTGCGGCGATTTCTCGCAATTTTAGCGAGGATGCCGCCGAGTTTCTCTGCAACCCAGACTGAGTGGCGGAGAGGGAGGGATTCGAACCCTCGGTACAGGTGTTAGCCCGTACAACGGTTTAGCAAACCGCCGCATTCGGCCACTCTGCCACCTCTCCGGCCTTCGATCTTCAACTGGATTTCCTCGGTTGGTTGACTCCCATAGATTAACATGGAAACTTTGCCGGTAAACCGCGTGTTACGCGCGTTTTTGCATCCGGCAGGGATGCACGGGGCAGCGTTGTGACTGTTAGTGAAGGCGAAGAAGTGCGACTCGGAGGGATTGCTTGAACAAACTCGCGATCGATGTCGATGCGCTGGTGGCCATCGATGTTCACGTCCACCTCGAACCGGAACTGCAGAATCCGATCGATGCCGCGGCCAAGCAATATTTCGGCGACTCGGGGGCTCCGCGGGATCGGGGAGGTCTGGCTGAGTATTACCGTTCGCGGAAGATTGCGTTTGTTATTTTCAGTGTCGATGAACGGCTTACCGGAAAGCCGAAGGTATCGAACGATGAGGTGGTGCGATTCGCCGCCGAGAATTCCGATATTGCCATTCCCTTCGTCAGTATCGATCCGAAGCGCGGTGCGGAGGGGGTTGAGGAGGCTCGAAAGCTGGTCGTGGCGGGGGCGGTGCGAGGGTTGAAGCTGCATCCTCCGGTGCAGGAGTTTTTCCCCAACGACCGAATCGCGTATCCCTTGTATGAATTGTTCGCCGAGGCGCGTTTGCCTGTGATTTTTCACACCGGGCACAGTGGCATTGGCACCGGACTTCCGGGTGGGGGAGGTGTTCGCCTGAAATACGGGAATCCGCTTCCGATTGATGATGTGGCCGTCGATTTCCCAACCATGCCGATCATCATGGCGCATCCTTCGTTCCCCTGGCAGGACGAAGAGATTTCGATATGCCTGCACAAGCCGAATGTGTATATCGACCTTTCGGGGTGGTCGCCGAAGTACTTCTCACCGACGCTGATTCAGTATGCGAATACTTTACTCAAGCACAAGGTTTTGTTCGGCTCGGACTATCCTCTGATAACGCCGGACCGCTGGATGAACGATTTCGAAAAGATTGGAATTCGCGATGAGGTTCGTCCTTTAATTATGAAAGAGAATGCGGTGAAGTTGCTGGGGCTGAGAGGTGGCGGAAAGTAGCCGTCACAGCGTTTCTCTGCGGAAAGGCGCAAGGCCACTTTCCCTCGACTAAGGACCTATTTCCTGCCGGAGCAGCTATGCCTCCTCGCCATCGAAGGCCCGATAGCGGTCGAGCACAAACTGCTGCGAGATCATTCCTTCCAGCTTGCGAAAGTTCGCCCGGCTCACGACCGGCACGATCGGCCACTGATCGACATAGCGCAGGGCGGTCTCCAGGGGCTGGTCGGGATGCAGGTAGGGAATTCCGCGCCCGGCCAATACGGAGCTGAGGCTGAGTTCTCCTTTGCCTTCATCCACGAGAGTCTTCAAATCTTTTTTAGTGATGACGCTCCATCCGGTAGGGCTCAATCGCACCAGCCAGTGTTCGAAGTTCGACGGCTGGGCTTCCTTCCACGCACGGTTGACGGTGTCGTTGTCGTCGAAGACCGGGATGCTGTCGGCGTGCATGGCATCCTCCACGCGCAGGATGTCGGCTTCCCGCTGCTCTTCCATAGAGGGCAGGTCAAGTCCATCCTGGCGGGTGAGGATATCGAAGATCGGAGTGGGCTGCAGGCCGCGTGAAATAACGTACGCAAAAGTGTTGGCCACAATTACGGGCAGAATGATGGAGTAATTTCCGCTCACTTCCAGCACCATGAAGACGGAGGTCATGGGCGCACGCAGAAATCCGGCGAAGAGCACGCCCATGCCCACCATAGCGTAGGTGGCAGGAGTGACGCCCAGCTGGGGGAAGATGATGTGCTCCACGCCGCCCACCGCCGCACCCAGCATGGCGCCAATGAAGAGGGTGGGAGCGAACATGCCGCCGGGAGTTCCACTGGTGAAGGAAAGGGTAGTGGCGAGAATTTTCAGGCCGGCCAGAATTCCCAGCATCTGCCAGGTGAATTGACCGTGGATCGCCTGGTCCATGAACTCGTAGCCCGCACCCATGATCTGGGGGGCGCCGAGAACGCCGATCACGCCAATAAGCAGTCCTGCTGCTGCGGGCTGGAAGTATTGCGTCCAGCGGGGCAAAGCATTCAGGCGAGGACGGAGGGTGCCGATGGCGCGGGAGAAAAGGCTGGAAGCAAGTCCGCCCACGATGCCCAGAATGACGTAGGCGACGAGTTCGATGGGCCGGATCAGGCCGACGGGAGGAACGCGAAACAGAGGTTCCGAACCCAGGAACCACCGCATCACGACTACGCTGGAAACCGCCGACAACACCACTGAACCCAGCACTCCCGCGCTCCAGCGGCCGATTACCTCTTCGATCACGAAGAGCACGGCGGAGATGGGGGCGTTGAATGCCGCCGCCAGTCCGGCCGCGGCGCCGACCGGAGCGATCAGCCGCATACGGTCGCGCGAGAGATGCAGGCGGCGCCCCAGCACGGAAGCCAGTCCGGCGCCGATTTGCAGCGAGGGGTCTTCGGGCCCCAGGGAGTGTCCCGATCCGATCGCCAGGGCGGAGGTTATGAATTTTCCTGCCGCGGTGCGGAACGAGATGTAGCCGTTGTAGATGTACAAGGCCGCCTTGGTCTGGTTGACGCCGCTGCCTCGGCTGCGCGGGAAGACGTGAATCACCAGCACCGCAATGGCCAGCCCGGCCAGGGTGGGGGACAGGAGAAGTCGAAGCGGCGAGGCCGAGATCTCCGAACCCAGAAAAAACATGCGGCACCATTCGATGGCGAAGCGGAAGCAAACCACGGAGAGGCCGGAGAAGATTCCAATGAAAACGGCGATCAACAGAAAAAAACGTTCTTCGCGGAACACGTTTTGGAAAATGGCGAAAGAAGTGAAGCGCGAGAATGGCGAGCGCCCGTTGGCTGCGGGCTCGAGCGCCGGCGGCGCTACAGGGGTAGTTACGGCGTGCGGGTCGTTCACCTTAATTTCCCTCCCGCAAGCGCGAGATCAGCAACAGGGCAAGATCTCTTCCTGTCGGCGCCCCACAGGCAGTGCTGGTTTGCTGCTCGATCGAAAACACCAGATCCATCGCAGAGTCGGCGAGGTCCGGATCATGCCGCAGCCCGCGAGCGGTCACTTGCGGTTTCATGGCGGCCCAGCGAGCGGCCAAATCATTCTTGGGCGGTGCGGGCGCGACGGCGGGCGTAGTAGGCCCGCTGGCGCGGATCGTGGGTATCACCGCGGGGGCAGGCGTAGTCTTTAGGCCGCACTCTTTCAACCTTTCGCCGGCCGCTGCAAAGGCCTGGAGGACAACCTGATTTCTCCGGGACACGGAGATTTGCCGGCGGAAAGGATCCATTTCCAGCACCAGATCGGTTGTCTGGAGCAGGCTCCGGCTATTGCCGTCAGCGGAATTTTCGGAAACGGCCGCCTGCAGATAGCGCTGAGCCTGCGGATACCGGCCCAACTCGAATGCCGCCCGGCCGGCTCCCGCCTCGGCGGCGGCGTTGTGACGATCCAGCCTCAATGCCTGGCGGTACTCTTCAAACGCATGCTCATAATCCTGTGCCTCCACGAAGAGATCACCCACCCGCGTGAGTAAAGGAGCATTTTCCGGCAGATTGGCAGCCAGGGCGATCAGTTCCGCCTGGGCCTGCGCCGTGGAATTGGAGCGCAAGAGGAAGTCGATGAGTTCCAGGCGAACGGCGCGCCGCTGGTCCTCGGCAGCGCCACCCCAGATGGCGTACACCGCATTGTGATAAAAGCGCAGAGCGTCGCTGTTTTTGCCTCTGGCGGCGTAGATGCGCGCCAGTTCGAGGTTGACGGTGCCGTTCTCGGGTTCGCGCTGCCAGAGGTTGAAGAGATAAGTGTAGGCCTCATCGGGAAGATGCTGCCCCACCAGGGCCTGGGCCAGACTGAGTTGATAGGAGAAGTTGTCGCGGGAGTAGAGCAGCGCGGTGCGGAAGTCTCGCACGGCATGATTCGGGTCGCCTGCCGTCAACTCGGCGATGCCCCGTTTGTAAAACTCATCCCCGGTCGCGGTTTGCTGGGCGTGAAACATCCTGGACAATCCGGCCACGGCCAGGAAAAAGACCACAGCCAGGGCGGAGAGCAACAGGACGATCAGCGGCTCCTTGGTCGAGTACCACTTAAGGCTGCGGTCAATGGTGCTTTCTGGCATCGTTCCTCTCATGCAAGCAAATCGCGAATTCGACGAGAGAGGAGAGATCAGCAGCGAAGAAGGTCCGCGAGACACAGATCCCGGTCACCCGGAGCAAATGCCTCCAGGGCAGGGTGCGCAAACCAGGCAAACGCACAACTCCCCACAAGCAGGCCCAGAACCAGTGTGCCACACAGCGCAAGAATCCATTGAACCAGGTGAGCAGAGCGGCTTGCGGCAAGAGTTGTCACTGGGCCATTGACCACGGAGAACGGTCCTGAAGGCGCCGGAAACAAAACAACTGCCAAGACAAAAAGAACTAAAATCATTGCCGCGAACGCGGCGCTTCGCGATTCCACTCTTTATAGTGTGCCGCGCCGTGCCAGCGCGGTCAAGTCCGCGGCTGCCGGAAGGTAGCTAGATGCTCCGGGGGGAGCCCACAGGCGGGAATGATGCCGCGACGGGCCTCACTCCGAAATCAGGAGCGATATAGGCAGGGCTGAGAGCACCTTTGCCACCGCCACCCGCTGGCTTGAACTAAAGCTCTCTCCTGTAAACAGGTTGCGGTAGCGGCGCTGACGCATCGCCGGCGGCAAAGCTACCGCAGTGTTCTTCCAGCAGGCTTCACCTACGGGGAAGGGCCGGGTCACGGTGCAAAACCTCGCCGTCAGACGAGGCACGATCGCAATTGCCAAGTCTCTCCCGCTCTGCCGGCCGAATGCCACGACGTGTTCTTTGCGTTCCCCCAGGGCAGCCAGCGGGATGTAGTCCCCATACAAAAAAAGCTGGTTGGAGCGGCGGCGTAAATTGAGGGCGACGGCGGTGCAGAACAACTTCAATTCCCCGCTGGGCCAATTGCTGAGCATGGCGGTCAGCGATCGCTTCCAAAAGGTTGGATCACAATTGCCTTCCAGGAGCGGCCAGACATTCTGCAGCAGAGCAGAGCGGCGAGCGTAGTCCACCGGGCGGCGGTTGTCCGGATCGACCAGGTCCAGGTCCCACAGTTCGGTCCCCTGGTAAAAATCGGAGACCCCCGGGCTGGCAGTCTTCAGGACAAGTTGCGCCAGGGAGTTGACCGCTCCGGCCGCCGCGATGCGGCGCTGAAAGGGAAGAAAGTAACGAAGGAAGCGCTTGCCATGTGGCCCGGTCAAGGTGCGCCGGACGAAGTCGCGCACAGCATCGTCATATTGCGCCACGGGATGAATCCAGCTGGTATGGATCTTTTCTTCTTTTACAGCCTTAAGCATGTACTCCTGCATGCGCTCAATGAGCTGGGGCGGAGCAGGGTCGCCCGCCTCAGGCGGCCACGCGCCCAGCAGTGCCTGGTAATACAGATATTCATTCGCCCGGTCGGGTGCGGGATCACCATAGACAAGAGCCTTGAGCCCGGCGTTGATGCGGGCCCAGCGGGCGAGCGCGCTGCGATATTCCTCAGGCATCTCCGAGAGTACACTGATGCGGCAGCGCGCGTCTTCTCCACGCTTGGTGTCGTGAGTCGAGGTGCACAGCATGGAGAGCGGCCAGTACTCCCGCCGCTTGCGATTGATTTCGTGAAATTCTGCGACACTGCGCCCGAAGCGTGCCGGCTCGCCTCCCACCTCGTTTAGCGAAATCAACGGCCCATACCGATAGAATGCGGTATCCTCGACGCCTTTCGCCTGCACCGGCCCCGTGTACTGCTGAAACTTCATGGCGAATCTCACTCGACGCCGGTAATCTTCTTCCGCCAGACCAGGCTCGATTTGCGGAAGCAGCATCTGGCGGATGAACGCGAACATCGACGGCTCGAGCACGGGGTTTCTGCGCAACGCCTCGGTCATGGCCACATCCACGGCGCGCTCGTCAAAGTTGTCGTAACCTTCCGCGGTGAAGTAACTGCGGTACACGGCAAAGCAGGCGACAACTTCGCGCAGGCCATCCTGCAGGCTGTCGAGGGTGAAGTCGCGGTAGTTCCGGTCGGACTCGGAGATGCGATTCAATTCGTGGGCCAGCACGTTCAGTTCGCTGGCCATGGAGGTGGTCACGATCAGCTTTTTGCTCTCGTAAACCAGATCCGCGAACCGGCGGCTGCGGCCGGTGAAGCGAACGTAAAGCTTGTGCAGTTCAGCGGCGCTGGCCGGGTCCACAAACAGCCCGGCGACATCGTTCAAGAACTCGTATCCTGTGGTGCCGTGCACGGCCCAATCGCGGCGCAGACTCTCTCCGGTGGAGAGTATCTTTTCCACCACGACGTAGAGCGGTCCGTCGCCGGAACCGCAATGTTCCTGCAGGCGGGAGAAATACTGCTTGGGGTCGAAAAGGCCGTCGACGTGATCCAGGCGCAGGCCGGTGACCAGTTTCTTCCCGGTCAGTTCACACACCAGAGCATGGGTGGCATCGAAAACTTCCGGGTCTTCCATGCGGATTCCCGCCAGTTCGTTGATGTCGAAAAAACGGCGGTAGTTGATTTCATGGATCGCGGTCTTCCAATAGGACAGGCGATAAGGCTGCAGGTCGAGCAAGTGGTGGAGCAAGTCAAAGCTTTGCGGGGTGCCCGGCCGGCCATTGAAGCGGCGGACATTCTCTTCTATATGGGTCTTGATGGCCGGGGATTTCGCCACCAGCGCGGCCAGGCGCTCCGAGGCCACAGTTTTTTCGCGGTCGCGCTCCGCCACTGTGCTGGACTCGGTTTCGGTGAATGCGGGGATGTGCTCCAGGTGGAAGACAATGCTGAGCAGTTCGCGCAGCTCGGGATCGTCTTCATTTAACTGGCCGCGAAGCTCATCCATACGGTGGCGTAGCAACTCGCGCGTCTGGCGGGGGTTGAGGGGCAGGTTCTGATTCGCGTACTGCAGGACGAAATTTCCGGCTTCAAATCCCACCTGCAGTTGGCCCGCTTCCAGAACATTTCCATACTGGTCGTCGAGAATGGGAAGCAGGACCTTGTTCTTCAGTTCCGGCTTTACCGGGTCCCAGTCGATATCGAAGAACCCGGCGTAGGGAGAAGACGGCCCGTTTTCCAGAATGCTTCGCCACTTCAGGTTTGCCTGGGGATGGATTCCCATGTGGTTGGGGACGAAATCCAACAGCAGGCCCATGGAATGCTGCTGCAGGGCAGCGCAGAATTGTTCGAAATCTTCCGGTGTGCCGAGATCGGAGTTGAGGCGGTTATGGTCGCAGATATCGTAGCCGTGCATGCTCCCGGGGCTGGCGGCAAAGATGGGCGAAACGTAGCAATCGGTAATCCCCAGTTGAGCGAGATAGGCCACGATGTCGCGCGCCTTGCGGAACCCGAAGCGGGGGTTGAGCTGCAGCCGATACGTGCTGACCGGAACGCGTGCAGGTTGTTCAGTCAATTTGGCTGCCTCCAGCTGAAGATAATTCTGTAGCGCGCAGAACGACGGCGCCGGGCCTGGAAAAAGTAATGCGCAGCGGCCGCGGACTCAGCCCGATGGGAGCGGCGCCGGCGGCGAACTCCGAATCCTCCGTCGTCAACACCGTGCTCCACGACTGGCCGCGGGAGAGTTCAGCGAGTGGATGCTCGTGTAAATCGTAAGAGGCCGACTCGCGGAGTTGGACTGCAAGCAGAAGCTTCCCGGCCCCCGACCTTCGGCAGAGTAACAGACCATTCTCGCCCAGCGGAACAATCTGGAAACTGGAGCGCGAGGAATCCTGGAGAGCGGGATCACTTCGCCGCAAATGCAGCAGGGCCTTGTAGAGGCGTACCACTCCCGCGTGCGGTTCGGCCTGCGATTCTTCCCAGGACAAGCGGCTGCGGACGAATGTTGCCGGGCTCTGAGGGTCGGGAATCCGTTCGCGTGACGCGGGGTCACTGAAGCTGGCGAAGCGCGCAAACTCGCGGCGCCTGCCTTCGGTCACTAAGCGGCCTAACTCGGGATTGTGGTCGGTGAAATATTGGAAAGGGGAAGAACTTGCCCATTCCTGGCCCATGAAGAGCAGCGGGGTTTCCGGCACCAGCAGCAAAAGAGCAGTGGCGGCGCGGTAAGCGGGCAAATCGATCAGGCTGTTCAGCCGTTCGCCCAAGGCGCGATTGCCTACCTGGTCGTGGTTCTGCAGGCAGACGATGAAGGCGCAAGTGGGCAAACAACTCGGCTCGGTGCCGCGGTTGCGCCCGAAATATGGCGAGTGCTGGCCGCAATAGAACCAGCCCTGGCGGACGGTTGCGGCGATATCGGTAGCGTTTCCGGAGTAGCCGGCAAAATAGCCGTCCGATTCTCCGGTCAGGCAACGGTGAATCTGGTGATGCAGATCGTCAGCCCAAACGCCATTCAGTCCCCAGCCGCCCGCACTGCGGGGTGTGGCCATGACCGCCAGGTTGCGTTCGTCTTCAGCGATCACGACCACGTGGCGCCGTTCGCCTCTCATCGATTCATCGATCGCCTCAGTCAACTCCGCAAGAAAATGTTTCGGGCTGTCGTCAGCGATCGCGTGGGTAGCGTCGAGCCGCAGCCCATCGATGTGATACTCGTGAATCCAGTGCAAGGCATTTTCGATGAAAAAACGGCGGACCATGTGACTCTGCGGTCCGTCGAAATTCAGGGCGGCGCCCCATGGGCTGTGGTGTTTCTTCGAGAGAAAGAATGGGCTGAAAGCCGCGAGGTAGGAGCCGTCCGGGCCCAGGTGGTTGTACACCACATCGAGATGAACGGCGAGGCCGAGCTTGTGGGCGGTATCTACCAGGCGCCGCAAATCGTCCGGTTCGCCATAGCAGCGGGCGGGCGCAAATAGAGAGACTCCGTCATAGCCCCAGTTTCTTTCTCCGGGGAAATCAGCCACCGGCATCAGTTCGACGGCAGTGACGCCCAGCTCCGCCAGGAATGGAAGGCGCCCCATGGCGGCGGCGAACGTTCCCTCGGGGGTGAAGGTACCCAGGTGAAGTTCGTAGAGCACCAGCCGCTCGATGGTGACACCTTCCCAGGATTGATCGGACCAGACGAACGCGGAAGGATCGATCAGCTGTGAGGGGCCGTGAACTCCGCGCGGCTGAAATCGAGAGGCGGGATCGGGCCACGGAACCTGATTGTCCAACTGGATTCGATATAGGTCTCCCGCATGTGCCGTTTCGACCTGAGCGGCGAACTCGCCCTCCATCCTCTTGGTCATCGGCAGGCGTTCGGCAACTCCGGCTGCCGGCTCCAGCACAAGGTGGGCGGATTGCGCCTCCGGTGCCCATACACGGAATTCAGCCAGGCCATCCCGCCAAAAGGCGCCGAAAGTTGGTTTCCAACTCATTGAGTCTTTAAGTCTCCGGTTCGTGTGCTGATGTGAACGCCGGCTAAGCAAAATAAGGAAGGCGCCCCGAGGTTCTGCGAATCGGTGCAGACTCAGCCGTCGATTGGCCGCTGAAATCGCCGAAGCCGCGGCGAAGTCCCTCGCCCCAGAATGCAGGAGCAGGAATTTGCGCCGCCGTTACGATGCTATTCGCGCGGCTCTGGTTTAGGCGGGTCGCCCGGTTTCAGGCGCAATGCAACCAGCGACCGTCCACGCAGGCGATAGTTGTGGTCGCGCACCAGGGGCCGCCTTTTCAGCTGCGATTCATACGTGTCCAACAAGCACTCCCACCTGCTGCCCGGCGGCTTGGGGGGTAGCCGGAACAAAATCGGATCGTAGTAGGCGTTGAACATGAGAAAAAGAGTGTCTCCCAGCACCGGCTCACCTTTTTCGTCCATCTCCTGCAGCATGTTCCCGTTTAGCAGCACCCCCAGGCAGCGGGCGAAGTGGTCGCCCCAGGTTTTGTCGGTCATCTCCTTGCCCCGCGGTTCATACCAGGCGATGTCCTTTACTTCCACTCCGCGTATGCTGCGTCCCTGAAAGAACCTCCTTCGCCTCAACACCGGCTGCTGCTTGCGCAATTCGATGACGTAGCGCGTGAACGCCACCAGGTCGGACTGGGCGGGAGTCCAGGTCCAGTCCAGCCAGCTGATCGCATTGTCCTGGCAATAGGCGTTGTTGTTTCCCTGCTGGGTGCGGCTGAATTCGTCTCCGCCGCAAAGCATCGGGACACCCTGCGAGAGCAGCAGCGTCGCGAGGAAGTTGCGTTTTTGCCGTTCACGCAGGGCGATGATCGCCGGGTCGTCGGTCGGACCCTCGACGCCGCAGTTCCAGCTCAGGTTGTTGTTGTCGCCATCCTGATTGTTTTCCAGGTTTGCTTCGTTGTGCTTTTCGTTGTAGCTGACCAGATCGTTCAGCGTGAATCCATCATGGCTGGTGACGAAATTAATGCTGGCATAGGGGCGGCGGCCACTCTGGCTGTAGAGATCGCTGCTGCCCGCCAGCCGCGTGGCCAGCTCCGAGACCACTCCTCCGTCGCCTTTCCAGAAACGGCGTACCGTATCGCGATATTTTCCGTTCCACTCCGTCCATCCGACCGGGAAGTTGCCCACCTGGTAGCCGCCTTCTCCGATGTCCCAGGGTTCGGCGATGAGCTTCACCTGCGAGAGCACCGGGTCCTGGTGGATGATGTCGAAGAACGCCCCCAGCTTATCCACTTCGTGAAGTTCACGGGCGAGCGCGCTGGCCAGGTCGAAGCGAAAGCCGTCCACGTGCATCTCGAGGACCCAATAGCGAAGGCTGTCCATAATGAGCTGCAACACGCGTGGATGGCGCACGTTCAGCGTGTTGCCGCAGCCGGTGTAGTCCATGTAGTAGCGCGGGTTGGCAGTCACCAGGCGGTAGTAAGCGGCGTTGTCCACGCCGCGAAGCGAAAGCGTCGGCCCCAGGTGGTTGCCCTCGGCGGTGTGGTTGTAAACCACATCGAGGATGACCTCCAGACCCGCGGAATGCAGGTTCTTCACCATGGTCTTGAAAGCGCGCACCGGCTCCAGCGGAGCGGTGGACCGGGCATAGCGGATCTCCGGCGCAAAATAAGCGAGGGTGTTGTATCCCCAGTAGTTGGCCAGGCCGAGATCCACCAGGCGATGGTCGTAGACGTGATGGTGAACGGGCATCAGTTCGACGGCGGTGACTCCCAGACTGAGCAGGTGCCGCAGCGCAGGCTCTGAGCCTAGCCCGGTGTAGGTGCCGCGCATTTGCTCCGGGACATCGGTCCGCAGATTGGTGAAGCCTTTGACGTGCAACTCATAAATAATGGTCTGGTGCCAAGGGGTGCGCGGAGGCCGGTCGTTACCCCAGGTGAAGGCGTCGTCCACCACCGCGGCCAAGGGAGCATAGGCTGCATTATCGCGCTCGTCGATCATCAGGTCGGCGTCTTCTTCGCCTTGGCGGTAGCCGTACATTTCTGGCATCCAGCGCACGGTGCGCGCGATGGCTTTGGCGTAAGGGTCGAGCACGACTTTGTTCGCATTGAAACGATGGCCTACCTGCGGATCCCAGGGGCCATGGACGCGGTAACCATAGATCTGGCCGGGCAAAATCCACGGCAGGTAACCATGCCAGACCATGTCGGTCTGTTCCGGCAACTCGAGGCGAACCGCTTCCTTCTCGTCTTCGCTGGAGTCGAACAGGCATAACTCCACCTTGGTGGCGTGTTCGGAAAAAATGGCGAAATTGACGCCTGCACCATCCCAGGTCGCTCCGAGTGGATAGGGAGCTCCCGGGCGCATCTTCACCTTGGATTCATTAGCCATTGTCGGTCGCGCTTCCTCTGCCTGGCCCGGTTCCCGCGCTCCCGCGTGCGGGCTGCAGCGGCGCAATCTTCGCCCCAAGAACATGCCAAGAACGGGCGGGACCGGCGCTGCAATCTCAGTCCACAGATTGTAAGGCTTCGGCGGGCCGGTTGGGAGATTCACTACACAGCAGGTGGCCGATGGCTGCGTAGCCGGTTGGCGTTCCGTGATTTCCGGAGCGGGCGCAGCTTTGATGACGAAAAGGATTCCGCAGCCGCTTCCGTCAATCGCTCAAATGTGAAAATTCTAAGCGGTGGTAAGTAGTTATTGTGAAGAGTAACGAAATTGCCTGGCCGACGCCTCCGAGATGTGGAGGCCATAAAACGCGGCTCCGCCGCCGGATGGCGTTTCACGCGATATGCTGCCTGGAAGCGCGTGCGGGGCGCACAGAAGGCGCGCCTGCCGTCTCTACGCGATTGCGGCCCGATTGCTTGGCATCATAGAGCGCCTTATCCGCAGCGCGGATTACCTGGCCGACTTCTTGAGTGCCCGACTTGGGTTCTGCTACTCCGATGCTCACCGTGACCGAGAGTTCCTGAGCGCCGTCGTTCCGAGTTGGGGCACGCTTGCCTCTGGCGCGCTTTGTGTTTCGGCGGTCAGGCCCGCGAGGCATACTGCGCCGCTCTTCGGCGGTGCGCAGTAGAAAGACGGATTGCTCAATTACCGCGCGCAGCAACTCAAGGTCCGGCAGGATATCTTTCGCGGATTTTCCCGGAAACAGGAGAGTAAATTCTTCTCCGCCGACGCGAAACGCCTGTCCCCCACCGCTCACCCGCGCCAGCTTCCCTGCCACCATGCGCAGCACCTGATCGCCCACATCGTGGCCATAGGTGTCGTTGAAGCTCTTGAAGTGGTCGATGTCGACTGCGGCCATGGCATAAGGCGCTTCCAGGCGAAGAAGCGCGTCATTGAACGCGCGTCGTGAGGGCAGCGAGGTGAGTTCGTCATGATAGGCGAGCACATAAAAATTCTCGATGACCGAGCAGGCGATGATCAGCCCGGCCGTAGCCGTATATGCGCTGCCTCGTGCTCCCAGGCCGCCTCTGGAATGCAGCGCTAAGGCTGTGGCGGCCAGGGACCACAGCATGCCGCTTTCAACCGGCTTGCGATAGATCTCGTAGCGGACCAGCAGCAACGCGAAGGCTGCGGCGAAGGCCAGGAGCGCAGGCTGGGGAACTCCGGTCCAGGCAAACCAGGATTGCGGCAGCAGCGCCAGGTGAAAGATGCCGGGAGTCGCCAGTTGTTCGGGCCGGCAGAGGATGGCAACAAACACCGACTCCACGAACAGCAGTCCCAGCCGGGGAGCGAGGGCGGGAAGGGCCAGACCTCTTTCCCTCATTTCGCTGAGGATGATGAAATTCAGGGGCAGCAGTAGCGCGACTAGTTCAAACGCGGTTCGCCCCGGGCCGGTTGCGGAGATCGAGCCGGCGGAAAAGAATTCGAGCGCGCGGTGTCCGAGGAGCAGGATGAGAAGAGTGAACAGGACCCGGCTGGAATGAAAGCGCCAGGCCAGCAGAAGGCCGCCGCCAAAGACAACGTAATAATAGGAGTCGACGGCCGCCGGGGAGAAGGCTGGCCAGCCGCTTTGCAACACAATTGCGGCAGCGGCCAACAGAGCCGCCCCCGGCAGCAGCCACGACTTCCATGCGGCAGTGTTCCATCCCCCCACGCGAAACGGCTCTCCTTCAGAGTGAGTAATCTGCTGGCATTATCTTCGCTGACGCTGCTTTACCGTGAGTGCCAGGCTGGGTTCGGCGAGCGGCGCGCATTCGCATTGAGTGGTTAGTCGCTGTCTGGAGTCGGTTGGTTGGCTGAAAACTGTTACCGATGCGGAACGGGCTTCCCGCTTCGGGAGGCGCATCCCTCCGTGCCACACGCAAACTCTTGCTACCGCAAGCCTCGTGACTAAGAATCAAAGAGGCAAATTAGAGCAATTTCATGCGCATCCTGATCGCGGAAGACGATTCCGCACTCGCCAGTTTTGTGAAGAAGGGTCTGGAAGCTGAACACCACGCCGTTGATGTTTCCGGCGACGGCGAGCAGGCACGCTCCATGGCCGCGGAATTCGATTTCGACCTGGTCGTGCTCGACCTGAATCTGCCGCGGCTGGATGGGGTAGCCATTCTGCGTTATTTGCGGACGCGCAAGCCGAGCATGCCCATTCTGATATTGACTGGGCGAAGCCGGGTGGAGGACCGGGTGCAATGCCTCGACCTGGGGGCGGACGATTATCTGATCAAGCCGTTCTCCTTTGCCGAGCTTTCGGCGCGCATCCGGGCGCTGCTGCGGCGCAGCCATCTGCCAGCGGAATCGGTGCTGGCGGTGGATGATCTGAAGCTCGACCGGGTGGAGCGGCGGGTGGAGCGGGCGGGGCGCAGGATTGAGCTGACCTCCAAAGAATTTGCCCTGCTCGAGTACTTGATGCGCAACGCCGGGCGGCGCATTACCCGGGCCATGATCATCGAGCATGTGTGGAACTTGTCCTTCGACACCTGCACCAACGTAGTGGACGTGTACGTGAATTACCTGCGCCGCAAAGTGGATGACGGTTTTGCCCGGCCCTTGATCCATACCATTCGCGGAGTGGGCTACGAGTTGAGCGCGCATAGCGGCGCGACGGCCGGCGGCGGGGCCGCGTCTTGAGCTGCCGCAGCAGCGATCGGCAGAAAGTCGTCACAAAGTAGTTTGGAAAGAAGGCGAATGATGCGATCCACCACGATTACCGCACAGGCGCAGAGCGCGCTGAGCGAGCAGGACCGGCGGCAGCTGGTCTCGGAGCTGTTCCACGCCTTGAGCCAGCCCCTGACGGCCCTGCGCTGTTCTCTTGAGATGGCCCTGAGCGGGCGTTTTTCTCCCGGCCCTTCGGAAGAGAGCCTGCGGCTGGCTCTGGCGCACTCCGAGCAGATTGCCCATCTGGCGACCGGCATTCGCGAGTTGCTGGAGGCGGAAGCTCCAGGAAGCCCCGGCGTGGTGGTCAATCTGGAGACCTCGCTCGGCGAGGCGGTAATGGATTTGACGCCGGTCGCCCAGGCGGCGGGCATCAGGCTGTTCTTCAATTCGCAGTGCGCCTGCCCGGTCATGGCCGAGCCGCGCCGCCTGCGCCAGGCGTTGTTTTACCTGGTGGAATCGGCGCTGAGTTCAGCCGGCCCCGGCGAAAGCGTGCAAGTAGAGACCGGAGAGCAGGGGAGGCAGGCGGTGGTGCTGCTGAGCGTCAGCCGTTCCCGTCCCGCCTCCGGCACACGCGGGGTCATGGCCTGGCCGGGAACCGGGGTGGAAGAGAAGCAGCGCGAGTTGGGCCGCAGGCTGGGGCTGGCCATCGCCAGCCGCACCTTTGAAGCTGCGGGCGGCCGCTTGTACAGCGAAGAAGAAGAAGAGTTCCTGCGCTTGCGGCTGCTGTTGCCGCTGGCGGCAAAGGTGTCGTAAGAGCCTGAGGCCTTGCCCGGGGCGACGGGCGATTGGGCAAAACCCGGGTCAACTCCCGGCAAAATTTTTCCCAATCCAGCTTTGCCCGCAGCGCTGGGAAAGTTTTGCCACGAAATAGAGTCTGCTAATCTTCATTTAATCGCGTCTTAATCTTCCCGGATTCAAATCAGCGCCATGACAACAATACCTGTACCTGGGCCACCCAGCGGAGGGGTGCTGGTGGCCAGCCCCAGCTCCGCCCTGCGCGAGCAGGTGCTCGACAGCCTGCACGACCGCCGTTGGCCGGTGCAGCAGGTGGCGGGCGGGGCCGACGCTTTGGTCAAACTGGAGAGCGGCAACTGGCAAGTGCTGTTCCTGGACCGCAGACTGCCGGATCTGGATGCGGAGGAACTGGTCGAGATCATCCGCCGGCGCTTTCCCGGCATTGAAGTCGTGGTGCTGGACTCGGCCAGTGGGCATCTTCATCCCGCTTCATCGGCTTCCCGCATGTTGTGGCAGCGCTGGCTGGCCCCCCAGCGGTCGGCTGATTCTGCCGAGCTTCCCGGCCCGGGAGAGGGGCGGCGCGAGTTCGCCGGTGCGGCTGCAGGGAAAGCGGAGCGGGGAGAAATCAAGCTGGCGGAAAACGCCCTTAGCGCCGCCGAAGCCGCTGCGGGCCGGGAGGCCGAGCCCTTGCCGGGGATGATCGGGCGCAGCGGACCCATGCAGCAGCTTTACCGGATGACGCGGCTGGTGGCGCCGCGCTCCACCACCGTGCTGATCACCGGCCCCACCGGCACCGGCAAGGAACTGGTGGCGCGCGCCCTTCATCAGCTCAGCCCGCGCGCCTGCCGAGCCTTCGTAGTGGTGAACTGTGCCGCCATTCCCGAAGCACTGCTCGAGTCCGAACTCTTCGGCCATGTGCGCGGCGCTTTTACCGGAGCGGTGCAATCCTATCCCGGACGCATTTCCGCGGCGCAGGGTGGGACGCTGTTTCTCGACGAGATTGGCGAACTGCCGCTCAGCCTGCAGTCCAAGCTGCTGCGTTTCCTCGATCAGAAAGAAGTGCAGCGGCTGGGCAGCACGGAAGCGATCAAGGTCGACGTGCGGGTGGTGGCGGCGACCAATGCCGACCTGGCCCACAACGTGGACGCGGGGCAGTTTCGCGGCGATCTCTACTACCGCCTGTCGGCGTTTCCCCTGCACCTTCCCTCGCTCGCCGAACGCCGCGGAGATATTGTCCCCCTGGCGGGACACTTCCTGCGCCGCCTGGCGGCCGAGTCCGGGCTGCCGGCCGCGCCGCTGAGCCCGCCCGCGGCCAGCCTGCTCGAATCCCACGGCTGGCAAGGCAATGTGCGCGAACTGCAGCATGTCATGGAACGCTCGGCGATTCTGGCGGGCGAGGGCGCCATCCTGCCGCAACACATTTATTTTCCGGCAGCGGGAAGGCCCGCAGTCAGGGACGGCTTTGCGGGGAACGCTGAGCCGTGAGAGAAATCTCAGCCGCTCCTGGCAGCCGCGTTGCAGGGTCGCAGCCCGTATGTCCATCCCACAAATTTCGCCTCCACCGCTTCCCCCCAACCCCTCGCCCGCGGCCGATGCGGACGACGTATCGCTCGAAGAGCGGACGCTGGTGCGCGCCTTCGCGCTGTTTACCGACGCGGCGGCTTCGCTCGAGCGGTCCTACTTCCGCCTGCAGGCCGAGCTGGCGGAGCTGCGCCACGAACTGGAAGAGCGCAACCGCGACCTGGCCCACAGCCTGGAGCAGAACCGGCGCATGCGCCAGCACCTGGACCGCATCCTGCAAAGTTTGCCCTGTGGCGTTCTGGCCATCGAAACCAGCGGCCAGGTTTCCATTGCCAACCCCGAGGCGCAGCGCCTGCTGGGCACGCCGCTGGCGGTTGCTCCCGAGGGGCGCGGCAAAGCGCCGCCGTGGATGATCGAGATGCTGGAGCAGATCGAGGCCGGAGCCGGCGAACGGGAATTTTTCCGTCCCGAGCCCGACCCGCAATGGGTTGCCATCCACCGTTCTCAGCTGGCCCCCGCCGAAGGCGGCAGCTCCATCTTCATTCTGCGCGACATCAGTGAAGCCAAACAGCACGAACAGGAGCGGGCTTTGCTCGGGCGACGCCAGGCCCTGGCCGAGATGTCGACGCTGCTGGCCCACGAAATCCGCAATCCCCTGGGCAGCCTGGAACTGTTTGCCGGGCTGCTGGCGGCGGCGGGTCTTGAAGCCGAACCGCGCAAGTGGGTGGAGCATGTGCGCGCCGGGCTGCGCACCCTGTCCGCCACGGTCAACAATGTTCTCCACTTTCACAGCCAGCCGCAACCGGAACTCGCGCCCACTGACCTCGGGCAGGTGCTGGGGTCGCTGGAAGAATTTCTCCGGCCCCTGGCGGAGCAGGCGGGAGTGCGGGTGGAGCTGGCGCATCATCTGCAGGGAGTCATCATCTCCGCCGACCGCCACCGCCTTGAGCAGGTGCTGCTCAACCTGGCGCTCAACGCCTTTCGCGCCATGCCGCGCGGGGGGGCGCTGACCATCTCCGGCGCGGCGCCGTTGCGTTCCGATCAAAGCGTGGCGCGGGTGGAAGTGAGCGATGTCGGCTGCGGCATCGCCAGCGAACACCTCGACCGCATTTTCGACGCCGGGTTTACCACCCGTCCCGATAGCCCCGGCCTGGGCCTGGCGGTCTGCAAGGCGATCATGGCGCAGCATGGCGGCTCCATCACCGTCACCAGCCAGCCGGAATCGGGGACCTGCTTCACCCTGGAATTTCCCCTCGCGGGAGGAGCGCAATGATGCCGGCCTATGCCTTAAACCCGCCGCCCTGCGTTGCCCCCAGCGCGTCGGACTCTGCGCCCCGCCGCAATGCCCTGCTGGTGGTGGATGACGAAGCCGCCATGCGTTCCGCGCTGGCAACCAGCTTCGAGCGCAAGGGCTGGCGGGTAGAGACCGCGGGGGGAGCGGGAGAAGCTCTGGCCTGCTTCCGCCGCTTCTCCCATCCCCTGGTGCTGACCGATATCCGCATGCCCGACGGCGACGGTTTCGCGGTGATGCGCGCGGTTCGTACCCTGGCTCCGCAAACTGCGGTGATATTGCTGACCGCCTTCGGCAGCGTGCCTGACGCGGTGGCGGCCATGAAAGGCGGGGCCTGCGATTACTTCGTCAAGCCGGTGCCCTTCGAGCCGCTGGAGCGTGCGGCGCTGCGGGTTCTGGGGCAGGCGCAGGCGGAAAGCGACGAAGCCGCGCAACTGGTCGGCCATGCTCCGGCCTGGCTGCGGGCGGTGGCGCGCGCCCGGCAAATCGCGGCCAGCGACGCCGATGTGCTCATCCAGGCGGAGAGCGGCACCGGCAAAGAGTTGATTGCCCGCCTGATTCATCGCCTCAGCCCGCGCCGCCCGCGCCCGTTCGTGGCCGTCAACTGTGCCGCCTTTCCAGAGACGCTGCTCGAAAGCGAACTCTTCGGGCACACCCGCGGCGCCTTCACCGGGGCCGCCACCGCCAAGCCAGGGAAGTTCGAACTGGCCCACGGCGGCACTCTGCTGCTCGACGAAGTGGGCGAGATGCCGCTGCCCCTGCAGCCCAAGCTGCTGCGCGCCTTGCAGGAGCGCGAATTCGACCGCCTGGGCGATACCCGCGCGGTGCGGGTCGATATCCGGGTGATTGCCACCACCAACCGGCCGCTCGAAGCCATGGTCAAGGAGGGCAGCTTCCGTCCCGATCTTTACTACCGCCTGAACGTGATTCCCCTCTCTCTGCCGGCGCTGCGCGAGCGTCCCGAGGACATTCGCGAACTGGCCGAACATTTTGCCCGTCTGTACTCTCCGCCAGGACGGGCGCCGGCCTTGCATCCCGATTTTCTCCTCCGCCTGCAGCAGCACAGCTGGCCGGGCAACGTACGCGAACTGGCGAACCTGGTGCGCCGCGCCGTAGCCTTTTCGCCAGTGGACGCTTTAGGGGAGATTGGCATGGGAGTGCTCGATCCGGCGGAGATCGCCGTGCCCTCCGCCCTCCACCCGGGATTGCGTCCCGGCCTGTCGCTGGGAGAGATGGAGCGGCAGCTGCTTGAGGTCACGCTTGACGCTACCGGCGGCAACCGCTCGCGCGCCGCCCAGATGCTGGGCGTCAGCCTGCGCACGGTGCGCAACAAAATCCGCGGCTATGGCCTGCCTCCCAGGAGAAGCTATGCGCTCCATGATTGACACCCCGGAAATTCGCTCGCTCAGCCGCTTTCTTGATCTCGACGTCTTCCGCCAGGGCGTTATCACTTCCAACCTCGCCAATATCGACACCCCCGGCTACCGCGCCCGCGACATCAACTTCCGCCAGGAACTCGACCGGGCTGCCTGGAACCAATTTCAGAGTGCGAGCGCAGACACGGTCATGAGCGTAAACGGCATGCAGAGCGGGTTGCAGAGCGACGGCGACGATGCCGCTTTTACCCCCCTGGCCCGCCGCGTCTCCGGGCTGGTGGAACGGCCGGACGGAAATAACGTCAGCCTGGAGCGCGAGACTCTGCTTCTGGCCGAGACCCAGTTGCGTTTCAACGTAGGCATCCAACTCCTGCGCGCCGAGTTTCGCATGTTGTCCACTGCCATTCACGAAGGGAGTACGTCATGAACCTGTTCGGCATGCTGGAGTTGAGCGGCTCGGCGCTCACCGCCGAGCGCGAGCGCGCCGAAGTGGTCACCAGCAACATGGCCAACGCCCAGACCACGCGCACCCCGGAAGGCGGGCCCTACCGCCGCCAGCTGGTGATCTTCCGGGCGGAGCGCATGCGGCAATTTCCCTTCATGTTGGCATCGTTCGGCAACGGGGGCATGAGCAATGTGGCTGCGCGCGGGGTGATGGTGGATCGGGTGATTGCCGATCCCGCGGCGCCGCTGGTGCGTTATGAGCCGGGGCATCCCGACGCCGACGCCAAGGGCTACGTCGCCTACCCGGCGATCAATCCGGTTGAGGAAATGACCGACCTCCTCGGCGCGGTGCGCGCCTACGAATTGAACGCTGCCGCGGTGCAGGCGGCCAAGA
>Ga0335080_10001416_pt1 | contig 23404 bp, 11 predicted proteins | sample Lox_Sample_34_FD_206720 | JGI IMG/M metagenome (GOLD analysis project Ga0335080, IMG submission 206720) | Soil microbial communities from Loxahatchee National Wildlife Refuge, Florida, United States - Lox_Sample_3.4 | ecosystem: Environmental > Terrestrial > Soil > Wetlands | place: USA...
GGCCACTGGAGGAAGCACCTGGATACCTGTTTGATGCACAAGAGTTGATCGACTTGCAGGTCTGCTTCATCCAACCTCTGCTAATCGGTTGGGATGCATTTTTGATCCCGGAGTCCGGCGAGTACATAGTTGCAACGAGTCACGATGAAACTACCTGTGTGCTGAGCCGTACAGCGCAAACCCACGAGAGAATCCTAGCCGAACTAGGGTCGTGGAACCCTAGAGAAGACCGAGAGCGGTATTTTAAGGGGATAACGATTCCGGCATAAGCTAGCATACTAGCCCAGCATGAGAAGACTCACGTACCTTCCTGACTATCTGTGGGACATGCTGGGCGAGCAGTTTCTCGAATGCCTGCTGTTGCTCGGCAGTGCGAAAGACGCGCTTCGGAATCACGGTGAACGACCGAGCGCCGTAGTAGAGCACGAAAGAGTGGGCATCAACGAGCGCCTGCGAATACATGCTCCACTGAAGCTGTGAGTCGATGTGCGCTGTGCGGAAGTGGATACCCTCTGGTGACAACGTCAGGGAATAATCATCACGGAACTTCGGCTCTCGGCGGAACACCACGGACGGAATGACGGCGAAGGCCGCAACGAGTATGAGGGTGAAGGCAGCCGCAATCCCAACCACTACCATCCCGTACAAACGCGATTGCGGTGAACGCCAAAGGTAAGCACCGAAGACCACTGTTGCAACGATGACCACGATGTCGAGCCGGAGACGAAGCCGCGAAGCATAGTGAGCGCGCATCGCTCGCACGTAGTCACTCTCCAAGTAGCGGAATGAGAGGTTAACCGTCGAATCCACGGAACGCCTTTCAGTGCAGCCAAGTTTATCGCGATGAGGACTGCCGTGCATCTTCCGGCGTCTGCCGTTTCAGCCCACGATCCGACCGCCGAGCAGATTAGCTGCTGCTGGCGTTTCTGGGCGGCCAGGGCGAGCGAACCGGGAGCGGGTGAGGGTCGGGGTAGGTACTCCGGTTGCCGGGGCGTTCTGAGAGTTTTTCTTTTAGCCGTGCAGTTGGGGTAGCTTAGAGATGTGGGGGCAAACCACCGCAGAGCTCGCGCCGCCAAGGTTGTTTTAGGCCCAACCTTCCCTGCCCGATTCCGGGGTGAGGAGCCGCCGATCCGGGTCGTGATCCGGGTCTGCGGCCGGCGACTGTGATCCCAAATCGCAATCCTGCGACCACGCTTCGTCCACAAATTTCATTTCCTTCGGCAACTCGGGCTGCAATGGGGCTTGTCCAATGCGGTCAAGCCCCGTTATTCCCCGGCCGGCATCGCCATGGCCTGCCACCGTTACTTTCCGCTTCCGGATAACGCCACCGTCTGCCTGCCCGACTTGGCGTTGTCGGTGATGGTCAACGTTGCCGAGCGGGCGCCTTTGGACGAAGGCTTAAAATTCACGCTGATGTTGCAGCTGCTACCCGGGTTGAGCGAACTGCCGCAGGTCGTGCCGGCGGTATTGGCGGTGAAATCGGAAGTGGCGCCGGTTATTGCCAGGCCTATGGAAAGAAGCGGGGTAGTCCCCGTGTTCTTGAGCGTAACCGTCTTGGTCGAGCTCGTGTTCACGGTCAGCGTGCCAAAACTCAGGCTGGTGGCGCTGAGGCTGGCCTGCGGATTGATTACCAGCGCGCTCAGGGCCACGGTCTGCGGACTGCCCGGCGCGCTGTCCATAATGCTCAAGGTCGCGGTTTGCTGGGTGTAATAGGGACCGGCCACGAAGGCAACGGTGATGTTGCAGCTCTTGCCTGCGGCCAGCGACCTGGGGCATAGATTGACTTCCACAAATTCGTTGGAGTTTCCGCCCTTGACAATGGAAAGAATGGGGCCGGAGATGGTCATGGCGGTATTGCCGCTGTTGGTCAACGTGACCGGCTCGGTAACGATGCTGGCGGGATAGATGTTTCCCGAAGCGGCCCCGGAGTTGAAGTTGATGCTGTTGGTGGACAAGTGGCAAACCGGCCCCGAGACCGATTGCGAAACTGTGCCGGAGGAGCTTCCGTTGAAATTCGTGTCTCCGCCATACACCGCCGTCAGCGTTCTGGTGCCGGTAGTAACAAACGTTATGCCGCAGCTGCCTAAGCCTGCCGAGGTCAGCGGTCCCGTGCAGCTTTCTCCCGTGCTGGCCGTCACCGTGACGTTGCCCGTGGGCTGAGTCACTCCCGTTACCGTGAAAGCGATGGTGACCATCTGGCCGGTGAGCGAGGCGCTCGGAGTATTTGAAGTAATGGAAGTGGCGCTGCCAACCTTGCCGATGGTGAGGGTTCCGGCTCCGCTGCCGTTGTTGTAGTTGCCATCTCCAGTGGTGAAGTTGGCCGTGACGCCGTAGGTGCCCGCGGCCACCGGGGTTGCGGTGTTCCCGGGCGTATAGACGAAGCTGAATGTGCCCGAAACCGGGGCGTTATTGATTCCGGTGGCCACTGCCATGGCGGCATGCGGAGCGCCGTCGTAGGGGAAGCTGCCGCCGGTTACGGTGACCATCGGCGTGGCTGGATTCACGTCCACATAGCCGGTGGCGTTCACCGTCGCATAGTAAGAGGTGTCCGTGGGGGTGAATGTCGCCGAAAGAGTTTGCTCGCCCACCGGCAATAAGGTGCCCAGCGGCGGGTCGTAGGCGAACATCCCCGGCACATCGGTGCTTGCATCCAACTGTGTGCTGCTCAGCGGAGTGCCGTAAATGATGGCCATGTTCGCGGGCCAGGTGATGACGGGATAAGCCACCCCCACGGTCAAGGTAGTACTGGCGCTACGGTCTGCGTAAGTGGCGGTGATGATGGTGCTGCCCTGGGTCGAGCCAGCCGTCGCCAGGCCGCTGCTGGGATCGATGGTTGCGATGGAAGGCGTGTCACTGCTCCACACCAACGGCGTCACCAGCGGCAGTGTAGCCACAGGTACGTCAGAGTTATTTCCCGCCCCGTTGCCAAGCTGGCCGTACGAGCCCCAGCCCCAGCAGTTCACCGTTCCGTTGTACAGCAGTACGCAATCGGCCCCGCCGCCGCTGGCGATTTCCTTTACCCCCGCAAGTCCGGAGACCGCGACTGGCGTGGCAGAAGTGTTAAATGCGCCATTGCCCAGCTCACCGTCAACGCCGAAACCCCAGCATTGCACGGTGCCATCTGCGGCTAACGCACAACTGTGGACTGCGCTGCTGGCAACCGCCACAGCCGGGGTTGCACCCGCCACTAGTACGGGAGACGACTGGTCAGTGAAGTCGCCGTCGCCCAGCTGGCCATTGCCATTCGTACCCCAGCAGTAAATGTCGCCGAAGATGTGCCGCACGCAGGTGGAAAAAGTGCCGGCGCTGATCTCCGTCATGCCACTTAGCCCAAAGAGGTGCGTGGGGGTGGGAGTACCGCCAGTCGTACTCACGCTGCCAATACCGAGCTGGCCGTCCGCGTTTCCACCCCAGCAAGCCACGCTGCTGTCGGACCCGATGGCACAAACGTGATCGTAGCCAACCCCTATCGCCTTTATCCCCGACAGCCCGCTCACCGCCACCGGAGTGCCGGAATTAGTGAAGGTGCCATCGCCGAGCTGGCCCTGGTCATTCAGACCCCAGCATGCGACGGTACCTCCGGAGCGCAGAGCGCAGGTGAACTCATACCCGGAGGCGATGGCCTTTACTCCATTCAAAGCGACTTGTACGGGCGTGACAGAGTCCGTAAAAGTCCCGTCGCCCAGCGCACCATACAAGTTGTGACCCCAGCACTGCACCGTCCCATCGGGAAGCAGAGCGCAAGGTGCATTGGAGCTATTGGAGATTTCCTTCATTCCGCTCAATTCGCTGAGCGCCACGGGGGAAGTAGAGCTCGTGGTCGTGCCGTTCCCGAGTTGGCCGAATGGGTTGAACCCCCAGCACTGGGCCGATCCGCTGGCCATGAGCGCGCAACTATACAAAGCCAGCTCATTGCTGGAGAGGTGCACCGCGCCCTGGGCCGCCATGTCATCGAACCACACCCCCACCGGCACACTGGAGAGGGTAGTAGTGCCGTTTCCCAGCTGGCCATTGGAGTTGCTGCCCCAGCATTGCGCGCCTCCGCTTGCCAGCACGACACAGGTGTGATCTCCTCCGGCGACAATTGCAGTCGCCCCGCTCAATCCGCTGACCGTTTGCGGGGCAAGGACTCCGAAGGGAGGCGTGGCGATCGTAGTGCCATTCCCGAGTTCGCCCGCGTCATTCAAACCCCAGCAGCTCGCGGTCCCATTGTCGAGCAACGCGCAGGTGTGGCCATATCCCGCGGCGATTCCGATGACTTTTTCTTTCAAGCCATTCAGCATTTGCGGGGTTGTGCTGTTGTTGGTGGTCGCGTCGCCCAGTTCGCCCCAGGAATTCCAGCCCCAGCATTCCACCGTGCCGTCGGAAAGCAAGGCGCAGGTATGGGCGTTTCCCGCCGCAATGGCAATGGCCCCGCTCAGGTTTTGCACCATCAGGGTTGCACCGCCGGGGCCCACGTTACCCAGTTGTCCATAACTGTTATCGCCCCAGCAGGCCACCTCGCCGCCGTCCAAAAGGGCGCACATATGGCCGCCGCCGATTCCGCCCTGGCCCACTCCGCCGGCAATGGCCAGGACGTACTGTAGAATCGGATCTCCCGAGATTCCAGGCACCGGTGCCGGAATATCAGAGTTTGCATTGGCGCCCCAGCATTGGACGGAGCTATCCACCAGCAGGGCGCAGGTGTCTTCGTATCCCGCGACAACCTGGGTTACGCCGCTCAGGCCGGTGATTGCAACGGGCAGTTTAGAGCTGACCTTGGTGCCGTTGCCCAGCTGTCCCCAGGAGTTATCGCCCCAGCACTCCACCGTCCCGTTGTTCAGCAGCGCGCAGGTGTGAGCAGCGCCGGCGCTGACCGCTGTGGCCCCAGTTAGGCCGTTTACCGTGACCGGAGTAGAGGAGTCGTTGGTAGTCCCATCGCCCAACTGGCCGGAATAGTTCATGCCCCAGCACTGCACCGTGCCGTTGGGCAGCAAAGCGCATGTGTGTTCTGCTCCTGCCGAAATCGCGCTGACCGACCCGGACGTGAGAGGGATAATGCTGAGCGCCGTGAAGAGCTCCGTCTGCAGCGGGCTGACGGTCGGGTTCGAGGGCAGGATTCTCATGGTGGGCGGCAGCACCTGAGCGCTGGCGCGGAATGCACCGAATGTGATCATGGCGGCGATTATCGCGAGCGAAGCAAGTAAGCGTATTTTCATCGGGCTTCTCCTATGGAGTGCCAGGGTCGTCATCTGGAGTGCAGCGCGGCGCAGCGTCATACAGCCTCCTGATCATCTCGAGTGCTCAAAGTCAGAACCGGCGACGGCGCGTATTTGGCCGTCTACCTGTGAATATCGAAATGCGCGGTTGAAAGACGACACGAAAAGATCTGGAGGCGGGAAATCGGTGTGCAGATGTTTGCAGATCGCGCCGCGCGCTTTTGACTAAGGCAGGCTTGCGGCCGCGAGTTCACGCTGGACGAAAAGATTGTGCGGCAGTTTCCGGTTCCAGTGCTGCCAGAGATCGAGCCGCCGGGCTTGCAGTTCCCTGGCCTCGGTGGCCTGGCCAGTCTGGCGGTAAAGCAGCACGATCGTCCCGTACAACTGGGAGAGCTTTGCTGCATCACTAAGGTCGGCTAGCACCTTAGGATCGGCGGCCATAACCCTGGCGAGTAAATCCTGGTAAGATTCCAGCGCGCGATGTGGCCCGCCCTCCGCGGCTTCGTCATTGGCCAAAGCACTGGAAACCACAAAAAGGTCGCTGTCGAGCTTGATCTTGTCTGCGGGATAGTCTTTGGTGGCGCGCAAAATGGCCAGTGCTTCCTGCAGCCGCTGCCGGGCGTCGGCGCGACGATGCAGGCGCAGAAGGGCGTAGGAAGAATTGGCCAGCAGGACTGCCTTGTCCCGCTTCGCCGGAAGGCCGTTCTGAACTTCCTCAACCCGATGCAGGGCCTTCTCATAGACCTGGAGCGCGGCTGGCGGATTCCACTGGCGGAGAATATTGCCTAACCGGGTTCCGGAGATTGCCACATGCATTCGGCTGGTGGCGTCATGAGGGTCCTTCTGCGCCAATTCTTCTGACGTATCGAAAGCCTTTTGTAGCGGTTCGATTGCATCTCTCGGCCGCTCCAGGCTCACGCCGTTTTCCTCGCCCAGAATCAGGCCCTCACGAAGCAGGATTCCATATTCGTCAATCATCTTCTCGGTGGGATCGGAATATGTGGCCTGCTCAGCTCTGCGCCTTGCCTCCTGAATGTTGGCCAGGGCGCCCGGCAAGTCTCCCTGATAACGCTGGGCGCTGGCCAGCAGACTCAGAGCAGCGGCGGCCATGGGTTGAGCATTGGAAATGGGCCGCGAAAGGTCGGCCGCCCGCTGTGCGTAAGGAATCGCCTCCGTGTACCTGTGCATGTTCAGGTAGGCCAAGGCAATGTTGCTATATTCGACGGCGGCCTGCATTTTTTCCAGCTCGTGAGCCTGCCCCAGCTGCAAGAATTGCCCAAGGCGTTCGGCAGATTTGGCGGCATAGGCCACGGCGTCGGCATCGCGGTGTTCTTCCTGCGCCAGGATCATGCGATCGTGCGCAATGCCTGCCGAGTGCAGCAGCGCCAGCCGGTCGTGAGGCCGGGCTGCCAGCACGGTCTCCATCAAATCGTTCGCCCGCTTCAGGTTCTGCTCCGCTTTCGCCGGTTCGCCCAGATTCAGCTGCGTAGGAACGCCTTGAATGTCGGCAACGCGCCGGTATCCATCGGCGATCTCCCGGGTCAGGTCCAGGTCGCCATGAGCTGCCGGCGCCAATCCATCCAGATATTGGAGAGCCGCTGCCACCAGGCGCTGCCGAGCCTGGGTAGAGCCGGGCAAATGTTCGATGTCTTCGTCCAGATCGAAGACCTTGTTGGACAGCTCCCGGAGCTGGGAGAACCGTTGCTGTGCCGTCACCCGCTCGCGATTGGCCACATACAGGCCGGCCGCAAGGCTGGCCACAACGGCGGCCGTGGCGGCCACGGGAATCCAATAGCGGCGAAGAAACTTGCGGGCGCGGTAGGCCGCCGAATCGGGGCGGGCGCGAATGGGCTCATGGCGCAGATAACGGCCAAGGTCATCGGAGAGTGCGCCTACGGAGAGGTAGCGTTCCGAGGGCGTCTTCTTGAGAGCTTTGGCGACAATGGTATCAAGGTCGCCACGCAGGCGGCGGCGGAGCCTCTGCGCCGTGGTCGCACGGCGTTCGGCATTTGCAGAGGCCAGGGTGGCTTCGGCTCCGCTCCGGGCAACGGCCGACGACATGCGCGGCGGTTCGGTTTCCACAATTGCCTTCATCAGGGCGGCCGTGGAGCTCCGCTCCTGCGCGGCAGGATGCTGCCCGGTGAGAAGCACATAAAGCAGCACACCCAGGCTATAAACATCCGTGGCCGTGGTCACCGGCTGGCCAGTCAACTGCTCGGGCGCCGCATATTGAGGCGTAAGGGCCGCTCCCATCTCGCGCGTGAGCAGGGTGGGGGTCCCAGTGTGGTTTTCTTCCTGCAGCAGTTTGGCGATGCCGAAATCCACCAGTTTGACTTCGCCCGCGTCCGTTACCAGCACATTGCTGGGCTTGATATCGCGGTGCACGGTGAGATGGTTATGGGCGTAGGCGACTGCGGCCAGCAGATCGAGAAACAGCCGAACCCTCGCCTCTACGTCGAGCTTGTGATCGTCGCAATAGCGGTCAATGTGGTCGCCGTTGACATATTCCAGCACGAGGTAAGGCTGCCCGCCCGGAGAGACGCCAGCATCCAGAAGCTCGGCGACATGGGGATGGCTGAGCTGGCCGAGAATCTTTCCTTCTCTGCGGAAGCGCTCTTCCCCGCCCCGGCCCGCCAGAGACATATTCAGAAACTTGATGGCGGCGGAACGCTCAAAGCGCCCGTCACTGCGCCGGGCCAGCCACACGCTTCCCATTCCCCCCTCTCCCAGGGGAGAGACCAGGGTGTAAGCGCCCAGGGTTTGACCCTCCAGCGCTGAGAACTGCTGTGCGGTGGCAGGTTCCCCCTCCAGAAATCTCTCCCGCTCCAACTGTTGATGTTCGTTGAGCAGGCTTTGCAGTAGAAGCGCCAATTCCGGATCTCTGGCGGCGAGCGCTTCCAGCCAGGCCGCGCGCTGCCCGGCGGGCATTTCCAGCGCTTCATCCAGGTAGCGGCTTACGGCCTGCCAGCGCTCGGGGCTCAGGGTTGACATGGGAAGCTGTTCTCAGGCGCTCAAATCCGCGCGGACGCTGCGGTGAAGGTAAATGCGCGCCTTTTCCCAGCGCCGCTGCACGGTGCGCTCTGAGAGCTGGCGCATGGCCGCGATCTCGCCAAAGGAAAAGCCGCAGAAAAACTTCAGGTCAACTACTTCCGCCAGTTCCGGCTCAACTTTCGCCAGCTCGTCCAGGGCCTCGCCCAGTTTGAGCAGCGTGCCGTCGTTGACTAATTGTTCTTCGGCGCCTTCCACGGGAAAGGAGGTGATGTGAAACTGGCCGCCGCGCTTCTGTGCCCTGCGGTTGCGGGCGTGGTCAATGATAAGGCCGCGCATGACCCGCGCGGCATAGGCCATGAATCGCGACTCGTCGGGAAACGACGGGCCATCGCGCGCCGCCATGTCGAGATAGGCCTGATGCAGAAGTGTGGTAGCGCCCAGAGTCACAGGAACCCCGCGGCGGGCGAGTTCGCGTTTCGCCATCCGGTGCAACTCGGAGTAGAGCGCGGCGAAGAGGTGTTCGGCGGCGAGAGAATCGCCGCCATCGGCCGCCCTCATCAGCATGGAGATGGAAGTGCTCATTCCCTCGCTCTGTAGTGGTCGAACCCGACGGCCTTCCATGGAGCCTAAAGTGATGAGCTGCAATAACTTTCAGAGGGAGGTGCGCCGGCCGCTCGTTCCCGGGCCGACGCTTCAAAATGTCGCGAAATGCTATCAGAATGGGCCCGGGTTCTCAATGTCAAAATGTGAGGCACCGGCAACTCTCCGGCCCAGGCTGGTGAGGGCTGGCGTTTGCCTGCGGCGAAGCTCTTCCCCAGGGATGCGCCCGGGAGAGAGTTAATCCGGCGCTTTACAGGAAAAATTGGCGGCCTGGTCAGTGCTGCCGGTGCCGTTGTATCTGGCGACTTTGGGATAGACGCATAGGGGCCGGGTACGGTCCACGTTGCTCGCGGTGAAGTGCGAAGCGACAATGCTCTCTGGCGCGTTGCCTTTTTCAACCCACTGCTCAAGAGGCGCCAGCGCATCGAAGACATTGGGACCCTCGCCGCCAAAGCAGTGTCCCATCCCAGGCGCCATGAAGAGGCGAAAGAAATCGTCCGTTTTTTGCGCGCCGCCCATGGCCTTCACCACGCTGTTGTAGTAATTGATGCTGTTCTGCGAGGGGATCAGAGCGTCAGCCCAGCCGTGGTACATGATTAGCTTGCCGCCGTGGGCCTTGAAGGCCGTCAGGTTGGGATCCATGGCGTTGATGGCGCCATGGTCGAACTTGTCGGCAAAGGGGACGTCTTTGTCGAAGTCCATGGTGCGCGGGTCCCAGTGCGGGTCTTGGTGAATGATGTAGGTGTAATAGTCGGAGCCGATGCGGGAAGGTTCGGGACCGCCCAACATGAATCCCCAAACCAGCTCGCTGCCGGGCTCCAGGCCGGGAAAGAATTTCACTCCTTTCGCCGTGGTGGCCGGTCCATACACCTTTCGCGCGGTTTCCACCTGAGCGGCGGTCAGGCAATCGGGCGCATCGCCGGCCTTGCACAGCAGCGCCTGCGGGTCGAAGTGGCAGTTGCGGGGATCGTCAATCACGCCGTCTTTGATTCCATCAAGTGCATCGCAGGCCTGGAGCGCGGCCTTGTGAATGAAAGGAAACTTCTCGGCCGGAATTGCGCTGGCAGGCGTCTTGAGCGGCAGCAGCCCGACCCAGACGGTGGCGGCGGTAAGGTGAGTCCAGTAATTGGCCGGGGCTCCGGCCACAATGCCGTTGTAATCGCCGGGAAACTTCTGCGCCTCTTTCAGGCCCTGCTTGCCGCCGGAAGAGCACCCATTCCAATAAGAATAGGACGGGCTCTTGCCGTAGTAGGCGGCAACAATCGCTTTGCCCTGCACGGTCATTTCGTGGACTGCGCGATAGGCAAAATCAGTGACTTTCTCGGGATGGCCCAGCGCCCAGCTTGCGTCCATTACGCCGCTGGTGTGGCCAGTATCAGTATTGGCGACGGCGAAGCCACGGCTCAGACCAAGGGCCAGGGCAGGATAGATGATCTCTCCCAGCCAGCCGCCATTGCCCGTGCCTTCAAATTTTCCGTTCCAGTTGGCCTCCGGCATCCAGACTTCAAACTTGATCTCGGAATCGCGGCTGGGCTTCGCGGTGGCGGCCACCCGGCAAAACGCCGGCAAGCTCTTGTAACTGACGAGGCCGGGCATAATCGGAACGCCGCCCGCGGGCGGCGCAAACCCTCCGGCAGGCACGGATTCCGCCAGGGTGATCGTAGTGTCAGCTAGCTTGAGCGAGGCTAACTTCTGACAGTCGGCCGCAGCAAAGTGCTGCGGCGCGGCCAGGATCATGCCTGCGATGAGTGCAGGCTGGAACTTGCGGCGCATGTTCACACGGGATCCCTGCGTATTCGAAGGCTTTTTCCCGCGGCACCCGCGTTTTGCCCCCACTGATTGCGGAATAGAAGCTCTGTCAACTTGCATCCTCGACCGCTTGGCGTTCTGCTTTGTCGGGATTGTTCTCCATGATGCACTGTTTGTCAAAAATCATCGTCGGGCAATCCGCGGCAGCAAACGCGGGCCAATGCGGCAAACCGGGATGGTTCGGATTTCCGCTGCGGGCAAAATGCAGCCAGGCCTCGCTCACCTTCGCCGCCAGGGCGCGTGGTTCTTCGCCGCCGCCCGTCATGTTTTCGCAGCGGTCGGTGTTGTCGAAGCAGAAGGAAAGCTCGGAGCAATGGAAGGCGCGCGGCCGGCCGTCGAGCACCGGAGTTTGCCAGGCAAACCAGTACAGGTAAGCCGGCGCGGCGCCCTGCGCGGCCTTGAGCCCGGCTTCCGTGACGGCCGATCCCCGCACCGGCTCAGCCATAATGCGGGACAGAATATCGAACGGTTTCGCCTTCGGGTGTGCGGCGCGGAAGACTTCGATGAGGTGCCCAGCTTTGTCGCCGTAGCTCTCCGCCACACGCTTGTGGACCTCATCCTCTCCCATGGATTCGTACTCCGGATGGTTGATGGCGGTCATGAATTCGTTCAGCACCGTTCCTACCATCAGGGGAACATGGGCCGAAATCGGCGGCGCATCGGGATCGAAGGGATGCCGGGGCAAATCTTTGCCATCCACTACCGGACCCCAGCCCAGGCGGTCGGCGACATTCTTCCAGCTGAATGGGCCCGGCGGATTGATCTTGCGCAGGGCGGCATTGCCGGCCTCAATCAGCTTTTCCGGAGGCATGGAGTGGAGTTGATCCAGTTGCGAGGGGCTGAGGTTCAACTCCTCGAGCACGGCCGCCGCTACCCGGGCTGATTTTTCCGGGGTTCCGGCGCGCAAAATCGAGCCGCTCTGCACGATGGCGCGATGGAACAAGCCTTTGGCCGCGGGCATGGCCATGAGCGTATTCACTTTGCCGCCGCCGCCAGATTGCCCAAAGATGGTGACGTTGCCGGGGTCGCCGCCAAAATTGGCAATATTGTCGCGCACCCACTCCAGCGCCAGAACGATATCCAGCATGCCGACGTTGCCCGAACTGGCGTACTGCTGGCCGTAGTGGCTGAGATCAAGATGCCCCAACACCCCCAGACGGTGATTGAGCGAGACCACAACCACATCGCCGCGCCGGCTCAGTTGCTCGCCGTCGTAGGAGCGCAGTTCCTGGCCCGAGCCGGCTACGTATCCGCCGCCATGCAGCCAGACCATGACGGGGCGCTTCTCGTGGTCATTGACGGCCGGGGTCCACAGGTTCACTCTCAGGCAGTCTTCGCCGGGCACGCCGTCATCCCAGGAGAACATCCAGGCTTCCTCGTCGTTCGCCCAGCCCATGCGCTTTACCTGTACGCAGACCTGGCCGTATTGCATGGAACTGCGCAGGCCGGTCCAGGGCTTGGCTTTCTTCGGCGGCAGAAACCGCGCCGCGCGCCCGGTGTCGTCGCCGTAAGGAATGCCTTTGTAGGTATAAATGCCGTCGCGTATGTATCCGCGGACCTTGCCGCCGGCGGTCTCGACAATGGCGGCCTCATCGGAGGCCACAATCGAAGGCTTGGCGGCCGAAAACGGCGTACTGTGTTTGCTCTCAGCGAAGGCCACGGCGGGCAGCGCCCCAGCCGCGGCGGCCGTTCCCAGCAGCGCAGCCCCGCTCTGCATCAGCTGGCGGCGGCTGAGTGGTCTTGCGGTCTTCCTTTCATTCGGTCCTTCCAGCGTGTTTCCTTTCATCTTCCCCCCTGGGTTCGAGTTCCGTAATTCTTTGCGAAATGCCGGGTCAGTGCGCGCCGCCGTGGGAGGGCTGTGCCTTGCTGACGTGCGCATTCAGAAATTCGTAACGGTCGCGCAGTGTGTCAGCAGATGCGTGCAGGTTTTTGCCCGATAAGTGCATCAACTGGTATCCGTCTTTAGCGTCGGACTCGGGCCAGTCGGGCAGGCCGCTCCCATTGGGGTTTCCGGTCTTGATGAAGTTGGTCCAATACGACGACATTTCATCGGAGAGCTTGAAGTCCTCTTCCGTCCAGGGCACGCCTTCTTTCGACTTCAAAGTCTCGAAAACATACTCGATTTCGCCGGCATGTTTCGAGCCGACCTCGCTGGCCGGTACGGGTCCGATCATGGCTCCCGGCTTGGTCTTAGGTACCTGCTCGAAGTGATACTGGTACACGGGCGAATCGCCAGTTTGCCTTTGCATGTCGAGCCACTTCCAGGTTGAGTAGGCGATGAAGTCGTCGCCGGCCAGGGCCTCGGCCGAGGCCAGAGCTTCCTGATCGGTAGCCGCCGGATAGAGCTTCAGGAATTGCGCCGCCTGATCGCCGAAGCGCTCCTGCGCCTGCTCGGTAAAACTCTTGGCCGTGGGCTTCTGCGGAGAAAAGAGGACAAACATTTTGCCTTCATCGGCGTTCCAGCCCGCCAGCAGCGGAACGTGGCTCTGCTCGCCCGTGGCGTAGATATTCTGCACCTCAGCCGGCAGAAAATAGCCGTCCAGGTTCGGGCCGAAAGCGAAGCCACGATTTTGCTTGGCCGCGGCCTGCAAAAGTTCCTCGGCGGGCCGGGCGCGGAGTTGGGCCAGCGTGGCCGCGCCTACCGATTCGCCAAACTTTACTCCTGCCTGCTCGCTTTCGGCCAGCGGCCGTTCCTGAATGCCACCCTCACTGCCATCAGGGAAGAAGGCTCCGCTCTCGCCCAGGGCTTTCTGGAACAAATTTCGTGACAGCGGCGAGGCCATCAGGGCGCTGACCGAGAGCGAGCCCGCGGATTCGCCGCCAATCGTAATGTCGTGCGGATCGCCGCCGAAGGCAGCAATGTTGCGGATTACCCACTGCAGCGCGGCCACTTCATCCAGCAATCCATAATTGCCCGAAGCCTGATGCTCCGATTCTTTGGTCAATTCAGGATGCGAAAAGAAGCCGAAAATTCCGAGGCGATAGTTTGGCTCGACCACGATTACGCCCTTCCTGGCAAGGCTCTCGCCATCGTAGCGAGGCTCGGAGTTGGCGCCGGCCACGAAGCCGCCTCCATAGAACCAAACCAGCACCGGCAGCTTGGCGCTGGCCGGCGTGGCGGAAACCCAGATGTTGAGGTTCAAGCAATCTTCACTGGGCTGGCTGTCGCGAAAATAGATATCGCCAAAAACGTTAGTCTGCAGGCAGGCAGGCCCGAACTTATCGGCCTGGCGAACCCCTTTCCAATTGAGGGCCGGTTGCGGCGGCTTCCAGCGCAAATCGCCAACCGGAGGCGCGGCAAAGGGCACGCCCTTGAACATCCGTACGGTCTGATCGCTGTTAAATGCGCCTTGCAGAGTGCCGCTCTCCACTTTCACTTGATCATTGTTGTCACGAGCATTCTTATCGGCGGCCTTGGCGGCGGCCGCCCCCAGAGCCAAAATAATCACGGCGAAGATGGCTATCACGGATGCACGCATCACTTCTCCTTGTCAGTCAGGCCGGTATGTGTGGGAAACCTCAAGCCAAACGGCGCGAGTGGCCGAGGGCTGAAGTGCGCCGTCAGCCGAGCCGGGCGGCTGTCTTCGCGCCGCCCGGGTTGTTTGCAAATTGGCATTCCGTGGCCGCACGCTCCCAGGTCAGAACCTCAACTTCAGGGCAAACTGGAAGACACGCGGGCTGTAGTTGAAATTCATGGCGGTGATCTGGCCGAAACGAGTCGGGTTGGCGGCCAGGCTGTTGATGTTGCTCAAAGTGATGGTATTCGGTACTGGCATGGATGAGTTGGGAACGGCAAAGTTCGGCGTGTTGGAGATGTTGAAGCACTCGGCGCGGAACTCGAGATTGAACCTCTCGGTGAGCGGGAAGGTCTTGAACAGCGACAGGTCGGCATGGCGGAAGGGAGGGCCATGGAACTGGTTTCTGCGCTCGCTGCCGATGGTTCCAACCGGCTGGGCGGCGAAGGCGCTGGGATCGAAGAAGGCGTTGATGGAAGGATTCGAAAGCACCGGATTGCTGATCTGGTCGGGCCGGTCCGTATCATTCGATCCGGGCCGGGTGTTGCTTACGGTGGTGTTGTTGGTGACCTGAAAGGGCACGCCGGTGGACCACGCTGTGATGACGTTGAACTGCCATCCCTTAAGCAAGGCCGCTGCCGCGCCCGTGCTGTTCTTGCCCAAGGGAAGCTGGTAATTGGCCAGCACGGCGAGCCTCTGCCGGATATCCAACGTGCTGTTGCCGTATTCCATGGTGCTCACCTGCGATGGGACCGGCCCGTAGGCCGCGCCCTCTTCGCTCAGGCCCGTTGAATTATCCAGGTCGTGGGCCCACTGATAGTTGGCGTTGAGTGTGAGCCCCGCCTTCAACCGGCGCTCGAAGGAAGCTTGCAGGGCATTATAGGAAGACTTGCCGTGCGTAAGGAAAAGGCCCACCGAACCCAGGTTCGGGTCCACCTCGATGTATGGCCGCAGCGCGTTATAGCACGTCGCATCCGAGCCGCAGGTGTTCGGAGGAGGAGCGTTGTAGTCGAGGATCAACTGCGCCAGGTCGCGGCCCACTGAGCCAACATAGCTCAGTGTGGCCACATTGCCGGAAATGTCTTTCTGCACCGTGAAGTTGTATTGCTCCAGGTAGCTGGTACGGAAATTCGGGTCCACGGCATCGGGTATGGAAACTCCTGGTGTGGCTAGCGTTGAAGCAACCGGGGGGGTTGGAAACCCGGCGGCGAAGAAGCTCAACCCTGCGGGCACGCAATTGAAGAACCCGCAAGCCGTGGACGCGGCCACGAAGGGCGGATTCTTGAGGTTGGCGTCCGAGGTCGTATTCATGGGGAAGAAACTGATGCCGTAACCGCCGCGCACCACCAGCCCTTTCGCCACGTTGTAAGCAAACCCCACGCGCGGAGACAATCCCCGATGGTCGGTTTTGATGCCGGCCGTATCCGAAATGCCGTTCTGGCCCGCAATTTGCAGCGCGCCGTTCGCAGGGTTGAAGGTGGAGATGCGATTTTGAATTTCAGTGAAGGGTGTAAAGAGATCGTAGCGCAAGCCCAGGTTTAGAGTGAGCCTGCGGGTCACGCGCCAGTCGTCCTGGATGTAGGCGCTGGGCTCCCACACGCGCAGATGCGGAGGCACCAGCTGCAAGGCGCGCCCGCCATTCGAGACATATTGCCCCTGCACCAGGCCTGAGTAGCCGACGAACACCCAGAAGCCTTCGGGAAAGCTGCTCTGGAAGGAAGTAAGCTGGCGGCGAATCACGGCTGCCCCAATCTTGATGTTGTGGGCGCCGTGAGTATAAGCGATCGAGCCCAAATACTGGAAGGTATTGTCCTGGTCTTTCAAGGGCTGGAAAATAACACTGCCCAGCGAGCCCCCGCCCAGAACGAGAACGGGCGCCAGGCCGGTGGAATCGCTGATCGGAGTATTGATGTTAGGCTGACCGAACGCAGCGTTGGGGTTTTGCCCGTCGGTCTCAGGAAAGCTTTCGTTATCCACCCGGGTGTAGCCGGCTTCCAACTGCAGCAGTAAATTGCCGCTGAAGGTGTGGACGTAATTGAGCAGGCCGTTGTAGGCGAGGTCATTGGCATAGCCCAGGCCGCTTCCGATAAAGCTGGGGTTGAGCGTAATACCCGCCACATTGACGTCAGGATAAGCCCCGGGCGAGTCGGTATAGACCTTGTTATAAGTGAACCGGGCGAACAGCGCGTTGCTGGGGTTGAAGTGATGATCCACGCGAACATCGAAATCGTGGCTGAACTGGATGTTGTTGTAGGAGCCGACAAACTGATTGCTGCCCAGATTGGGGGCAGGAAACATCTGAAAGTAAGCCAGGCCCGCGGGATCAATGGCGGCGCCCGGGATTACGGGTCCGCCGGTGTCGGAAAAATCGCAGCCCGCGGCGCTGCAATTCTGGCGCTCGAAGACCGTGGGCACGGTTGAGGTCTGGGGTGGCACGCCCTGCACCAGGCGATACCCTTCGTAGTCTCCGAAGAAGAAAGTCTTGTCTTTGATGATGGGGCCGCCGATGCTGGCGCCGAATTGGTTCTGGCGCAGCTCGGATTTCGGCAGCTTTACGCCGAAGTCATAGTTGGTGGCATCGAAAATGTCGTTGCGCAGATACTCGAATACTGAACCGTGCAGAGTGTTGGTACCGGATTTGGTAATGACGTTGACCACGCCGCCGCCGGTGCGGCCGACCTCAGCCGTGTAGTCGCTCGTCTGCACCCGCAGTTCGGCGATGGATTCGATGGAAGGCCGAACGCCGACCGTCCCAATGAGCCGTTCGTTGTTGTCCGCGCCATCAATCATCTGGTTGTTGAGCACGTCGGACTGGCCGTTCACCGAAACGGCCGCACTCTGCCGCCGGTCATCCAGCTTGGAACCGTTGGTTAGGCTATCGGGAGGGCCTTCGTTCGCCCCAGGAGCAAGTTGTACCAGCTGCATGAAATTGCGGCCGTTCAGGGGCAAATCCTGCGTGACCCGTTCGCTGATGGTCGAGGAGAGCACCGAGCTATCCGTCTGCAGGGCGGAAGGCTGGGCTTCCACGGTCACAGTCTCGGTGGCCTGCCCGATGGCGAGAGCCGCGTTTACGCGGGTGCGGTCGCCCGCGGCCAGATGCAACGATGAAACCGTGAAGGTCTTGAAGCCCGTGAAGGAGACAGTCACCCGGTAGTCGCCGGGCTTCAGCAGGTTGAAGACGTAGTCCCCACTGGAGGAAGTCTGGGTGGTTCTTTGCTCGTGCGTGCCCAGGTCTTCCACCTGTACGCGAGCGCCGCTCACTACGGCTCCGGAGGTATCGGTTACCGTTCCCAGAATATCGCCGGTAGTCTGTTGCGCCCAGGCAACTGCCCCACACAGAACCCACGCCACAACCAACACTTGAAGACGATTTCTGAGCTTCATGCCTGCCCCCTGACGATGGATGGCTTGCCGTCTCTTCTGGGAGACGGCCGCAGCGTTCACCCGGGGAGTCGAAGGCCCTCCCCAGCGTCCCATCTATTGAGCGAGAAAAGGCCGAAGAACAAGTGCGCTACCGTATCAGCCGGGCCGCAGGCGAAGCACCAATCGCAAGTCGAGTGGCACCTGTAAGTTAGAGGCGGGGAAAGAGGGGATTTCCTGTCATGGGATCAAGAGAGTATGATACCCCGGCAGATAAGCGCGGTTCCGGTTTTTGCTGCAATTACGTATGCCCTCAGCTACAACTCGCCCAAGGAACGACGCCGAACGAGACGCCGTACGCGAAGAACTCGGCCGCATTCTCTCCAGCCCTCTTTTCAGCGCCAGCCGGCGCTATCCGTTGTTCCTTCAATATGTCGTGGAGAAAGCTCTGCAGGAAGAATTCGACGACTTGAAGGAGCGAAAAATCGGCGCCGAAGTTTTTCATCGCGATCCTTCCTATGACACCAAGGCCGATCCGGTGGTTCGAGTCACGGCTGGAGAGGTGAGAAAGCGCCTGGCCCAGTATTACTACGAACCCCGGCACCAGCGTGAAATTCGCATTGAACTGGCTTCGGGTTCGTATGTCCCCGAATTCCACGCGGCGCCCGCGGCCCTGCCCGCGCCCCGCTCGCCCCATCTGCGAGTCGAAGCAGGTAAGGCCGCGCCTCATGAATCCGGGAGCGTGAAAGCGGTGGCTGCGCACCCGTTCCGCCGCAAGGTGGCTCTGGCGGGCGCGGCCACGGTTGTGGTGGTGGGCGCTTTGTCGCTTATGTTGTCGGTAGGACCCTGGGCGCGTTCTTCGCCGCTCGAAGAATTCTGGCAGCCGTTGCTTTCTTCGCAGAACCCTGCTCTGCTGTGCATGGGCCAGTTGCGCGCCACGCAGGTTGAACTGGAGCCCAACGCCGCCAGAAACCGCTTCGATACTCCAGTGCGTCTGGTAGGGCGCGGCAATGTTTATCCGGCGGAGTTCCCCGTCGCGGTTCTCTCCGACGCCATTGCCTTATCAAGAATCGCCAGCGTCTTGCAGTCTCATCAGAAAAACTATGCCATTCGCGGCGAAGGCTCCACTTCCTTCGCTGATCTGCGTGGCGGCCCGGTGGTATTGATCGGCGCCTTCAACAACGACTGGACCATTCGCCTGAACGATCAGTTGCGCTTCCGCTTCCAGATGAACCCGGAGGGCGATCAGTGGTGGATTACAGACGCGCAAAAGCCCGGCGATAAGATTGGATTCCTGCGGCTGGGCAACGCCGTCGAGGATTTCAAACAGGATTACGCGGTGGTTTCACGGTTGTACGATCCATCGACCGAGCAGCCGACCGTGATCGTAGCCGGCCTGACCCCTTACGGCACGCTGGCGGCGGGAGAATTCGTCACCGATACCAGATATCTCGAGGAATTCATCCGGCAAGCGCCCCGGGATTGGGAGCACAAGAATCTTCAAGTGTTGATTGACGCAAAAGTGGTCAATGGGAGCGTGGGCGCGCCTCACGTAGCCGCCGTCTACACCTGGTAGCGCGAAGCCGAACCTCAGAGACTTACCAGGAATACTGGGCTTCCACTCGCGGAGGCCCCGACTTGCCGTCAATTACTTGCGTGGCAATCACGAATTCCAGATTTTTTCCCGCCCATTCAGCCGCGCTGGAGAGTTGGCTCAAATACCTGGGATCGCTGACGAACTCGCCCGCGGCCAGGGTTCCATTTTCCCCAATTCCTGCGGCAACAATCACGTTCTGGCCTGAGTTCGGGTCGAGCAGGCGCGCCACCAGGGCGTAATCCTGCGTAAGTTTTGAATAGGGCGTCGCAAAATCCACCTGCCAGTTCTTCTGGGCAGGAGTCTTGCGGTCTTCGATCCAGGAAACGCTGCCCTCGCTCGCCAGATGGAACCGCAAGGGTGAGGTGAGCCGCAAAGTCCAGGGATTATCGAAGCCCGCGATCAAGACAGCGCTTCCCTGCCGTAGATCGGCCAGGGTGGTCTCGCCTGCGCTGCGCGCCCGGTAGGTTTTGCCGGCGTGGGACAAAAGCGTGGCAACCCGGGCAAAGGCAATCGCGTCGCATAGCGCGACGGTATCACCGACCGCCGTGTGCTCGCCGACAGTCATGTTATCGCTATCGCGAGTGGGAGAAGCCGGCCCGAGATGCGGCTCGCCAATGGAAATCAGCACGCTGCCCGGAGCCGAGAGCACCGGGTTCCAGAAACTTTTCCAGCCCTTGCCGGAAGACCAGGGCTGAATCATTCCCACAGAAAGCAAAACCGCGGCCACCGCCCCCAGCCCCGCCAGCCAGCCCCAGCGGATCCGCCACTGCCGGGGGAAAGCATGAAGGTTATCGAGCACGAGCGCCGGCGGCAGACCCGAAGGCACCGGGAAAAGCGGAGCCGCATCGCCGCCGGCGAGATGAAACTCAGGAACGTAGGAACCTAATGGCAGATCAATGCGAATCTCTTCTTCGTGACCCGACTCATGGTAGTACTGCGCGATGCGCTTGCGCACTTCGCCGGCGGTGGTGCGCACCACGGGATCGAGGTTGGTGTCATAGTCCGGAATGCGGCCGAAGACCTCAATCCCTAAGGCGCGCTCCTTCAGTTGCTCTCCTTTTTCTTCCAGAGTGCATTCCACCACGTAGCGCAGCAATCCGGCGCAGCGGCGGCTGTTGCGAAAGACCGGGTGTCCCAGAATGCGTTCCAGTTGGTGGTGAGCGGCGTTTTTCTCGTCAGGCGATTCAGGCTTCCAACCGCTTAGAGGCAGAGTTGCCATGAGCACTCGCGCACATTCGTCGGGGAATGCGCTCCCGGGGACGAACCCTAGTATTTCCGCAACCGCATTGTCAAGCCAAAAGCCCGCGGTTTCAGGCCGGCAAGCGTGTAACGAACCCGTACGCTACCGTATCATGCTTGCCCCGGGCGCGGGGCAGCCTCACTCTAGACGTATCTCAAGATTGAGAAAAACGTTTTGCCACACATTTACCACCGCCGGGAGATGACCGCGCATGAAAAGGGTACCGGTTCTCATCGTCATCGTTCTTGTGTTCGCCGCAGCTTGTAGTTGGGCCCAGGGGCCGCTTCCAGATAGCCCGGAGATCGAGCATCAGGTCAATTCCATTCTCAGCCAGATGACCACGGAGGAGAAAATTGACCTGCTGGGCGGCGTGCGTTTTTTCGACGTGCGGGCCATTCCCCGACTGAACCTGCCGGCGCTCCCCACGGCGGATGGGCCGGTGGGTGTGCGCAATGACGGGCCGGCAACGGTCATGGCTGGCGGCATTGGCCTGGCGGCCACCTGGGACCCTGCTCTCGCCAAAGCAGTAGGCGTTCAACTCGGCCGCGATGCCCGCGCCAAGGGAAAGAATTTTCTGCTTGGCCCGGGAGTCAACATCTATCGCGCGCCTTTGAACGGCCGCAACTTCGAATACTTTGGCGAAGACCCCTTTCTCGCCTCGCACATCGCGGTTAACTACATCGAGGGCGTGCAAAGCGAAGGCGTAAGCGCCACCATCAAGCATTTCCTGGGAAACAATTCTGAATTTGGCCGCCACAAAACCGATTCCATCATTGACGAGCGCACCCTGCGCGAAATTTATCTCCCTGTGTTTAAGGCCGCGGTGCAGGAAGCCCACGTCGGCGCCGTGATGGACTCCTACAACCTGACCAACGGCCAACATATGACGGAGAACCCCTACTTCAACAACGAAGTTCTGAAGAAAGAGTGGGGATTCTCCGGCATTCTGATGTCCGATTGGGGCGCGACCTATTCGACCATAGACGCAGCCAACGGCGGGCTCGACCTGGAAATGCCCTTCGGCAAATTCTTCAATCGCGCCGACCTGCTGCCCGCGATTCAGCAAGGCAAGGTTTCCATGGCCACCCTTGATGATAAAGTGCGGCGCATTCTGCGCATGGAAATCGAATTCGGCTGGCGCGAGCGCCCGCAGCAGAAGCTCACCATTCCCCGCGATAACCAGGAAGGCGGCCAGGTCGCCCTGCATGCCGCGGAGGAGGCCATGGTGCTGCTCAAGAACGCTGGTGGCCTGCTGCCGCTTGATCGCGCCAAGATCAAGACCGTCGCTCTAATCGGCCCCGATGCTTATCCTGCCGTGCCGGTAGGCGGAGGCAGCGCCCAGGCATCAGCGTTTCACGCAGTAAGCTTTCTCGAAGGCCTGACCCGTTATCTCGGCCCCGGCGCTGACGTTCTCTGGGACCGCGGCTTGCCTACGTTGCTGCATGTGGCCAACGCCACGGAGTTTTCCACCCAGCCCAGCGGAGGACAACCTGGACTGACGGTAGAGACATTCGATAACGGCGACCTTTCCGGGACGCCGGCCAGCACGCGAATCGAACGCCATTTTACTTCCGGCAGGCCGCTCGATATCGCCGCTCTTTCTTCCGGAGAAATCGAGCTCAACCCGGCCGACTTCTCCGCCCCCAAACCGGTTTCCACGCGCTGGACGGGCTACTACACGCCCGTGGCGGCAGGCACCTATGATCTTTTCGTGCAGCAGGGAGGTTTCGATAACACCGGCTACAAACTCTACGTGGATGGCAAGCTGCTGGCCGATCGCTGGAACTACTTCATTGCTCCCGTAGAGCAGTTTGCGCTATCGCTGGACGCTGTGCCTCACAAGATTGTTGTGGAACACCACACCGTCACCGGCTTCTCCGGCTCCCTATTGCGCGTAGGCATCCTCCGCGAGGGAAACTGGACCAACGCGAACGCCGAAGAGATGGCGCGGAAGGCGGATGCGGTGGTGCTGGCCGTGGGCTTCGATCCTTCCACGGAGACGGAAGGCTCCGACCGGACTTTCGGCCTGCCTCCGGGTGAGGACGAGCTGATCCGCAAAATCGCCGGTCTCAACCCGCGCACCATTGTCGTGATCACCTCGGGCGGCGGCGTGGACATGAATGGCTGGCTGGCGCAGGTTCCCGCGCTCCTGGAAGCATGGTATCCGGGACAGGAGGGAGGCACGGCCTTGCCCGAAATCCTGTTTGGCGACGTGGATCCTTCCGGCCACTTGCCCGTCAGCTTCGAGCGGCGCTGGGAAGACAATCCCGCCTACGATTACTACTATCCGCGGCCCGGTACGAATCGTATCGTGTACAAAGAGGGAATCTTTAGTGGCTATCGCGGCTATGAGCACAACCACGTACAGCCGCTGTTTCCGTTCGGGTATGGACTCTCTTACACCCGCTTCAAGTTCAGCCATCTGGAAATCAAGCCGGAAGCTGCCGGGGCGGCTGTTCCACGCTATGAAGTCACCTTCGAGGTAGAGAATACGGGCAGCCGCCCGGGCGCGACCGTGGCTCAGGTTTATGTTGAGGCAGAAAACGCCCCGGTTCCCTGGCCGCGACAGTTGAAGGGCTTTGCGCGTGTGGACCTGAAAGCCGGGGAGAGCCGACGGGTTACGGTTCCGCTCGATGGCAACTCGTTTTCCTACTATGACGTCAACTCCAAAGCCTGGCAGATCAGCCCTGGAAAATATGAGGTCTCCGTCGGCGGCTCGTCCGCGGAAACAGGAGTGAACGAGCAGATTTCCATCGGGGGTCGCTAGGGCGAATTTCTTTTTTCTCTGTGGAAAGAAGGCTGTGAGGGAATGCTCTGCCCGCCGGCCCTCTTCGCCCGGCGATGCTACTGCTGCGATGTTATACTCCCTGCCATTTAGTGCCTGACCGAGACTAACTATTCCGAGCGTGTTTTCATGCAGCAGGGCCGTTGCCGGGCCGAAGAGGGCCGGTTGCAGAAAGCGGCGGGGTTTTTTGCAGGGGGCGTGCGAGCCGCGATGATGGCTGCGCTCGGCCTGCCCCTGTTTTGTGCGGCGGCCCCTGCGCAGACCATTGCGGTCAACTATGACGAGGCCAAGGTTGGAAGCTACACCTTG
>Ga0335080_10001418_pt1 | contig 23397 bp, 29 predicted proteins | sample Lox_Sample_34_FD_206720 | JGI IMG/M metagenome (GOLD analysis project Ga0335080, IMG submission 206720) | Soil microbial communities from Loxahatchee National Wildlife Refuge, Florida, United States - Lox_Sample_3.4 | ecosystem: Environmental > Terrestrial > Soil > Wetlands | place: USA...
TTCTTTCGCCTGGCGCAGCAAGCGGTGGCCATCGACCCTACCACCTACAACCAGATCGTCCACCCACACTCAGAAAAACCCCAAACACAATCTGTAGGGGCTACCTGAGTCAGATGCATACCCATCTCAATCAATAACGTAACTCGTCAAGAAGGTCGATTTATTGTGACCACGCCGTGACCAGCGCCGAGGTTCGCCTCTCTGGGCGTCGACCAAGACACCTCCACTGGATGTTGTACGGAAACGTTTTTCGGGGCGGCGGCAACTTCTTCGTTTTGGGCTGAGTCTGAGACCAGCCCAAATGAGGGCTTGGGTGATAGGCGAAAGTATGGTAGGATTTTCCTACTTATGGCAAGTCACGATAGCACCCTCGAATACTTAACCACTACCAAGATCGGCGAAAAGGGCCAGCTCACCGTTCCTAAGCAGTTCCGCGAGGACCTTGGATTGGGTAGCGGTGCGCCTTTTGCAGTCTTGCGTTTGGGGGATGGTCTCATTCTTTTGCCCGAACAGCAGCGCTTTGAGCAGCTCTGCGAAAAGGTGAGTGCTAGCCTCGCAAGCGCTGGGCTGACGCCGGACGACCTCCTGACGACCCTCCCTCAAGCCCGTAACCGAGTTTACGAGCGCTTCTACGGAAAGAAGCCTTCAGCAGGCGTTACCCAACGGCGATCTCGAAGCCAACGCGGGAAGTGACTCAGCAGCGTAGAATCCGCCTTTTTCTGGACTCCAATGTCCTGACCGGAGGAATTGTCTCACCCTGGGGACTAGATAAGGCCACGCTGTCACTTTGCGCAGCGAGAGTTTGCAGGCTCGTTCTAGCTGACGTGGTCCGGGATGAAGTCGAAGAGAATCTACTACTGCACGCACAACGTCTGCCTGCGCTCGACGCAGATCAACTGATCGAGGATTACCGGGTTCTCCTCAAACTCACCAACCCCGAGGTTGTTGCTTACCCTGACAGAGACATGGTTCGATCAAGTCGTCATTTAATTCGGCACGCTGCCGACGTCCCGGTCCTCTTGTCGGCCATCAATAGCAAACCTGATTGGCTACTCACTCACAACACCAAGCACTTCACGAAAGCCGTCGCTGAAAGGACATCGCTTCGGATTGCCACCCCCGCTGATTTCTTTCGGGCTCTGTCCTCGCTGTTTCGCTGAACTGGTGACAGTTTGGCTTCCAAGTGTGGTCCTTCTTGTGGAAGAATGTTTTTGTTGCAGGTTTCGCAGCTTTGTTCAAGATCAGCCCTCAATCTCCATTCTGCCCGATCGCATGAATTCCAATAAGCTCTTCCCGCGGTATCGGAGCGTCTGCTGAATGCTCAGCAGCGTGGCGAATTCATGGGTGCCCTTGGGTGTGCTCGTATTGATTACGTTTCGCAAACGCGTAAACGCGCGCACGGCATGCTCTGCATTATTGTTGTTCCATGGCACGCCGTCGTAATTGAGGAAGGTGAACAACTTGTTCCTGTTTTTTTCTATTCTCTTCCTGAGCGCAAGCCCGGCTTCCGTTGCGCATTTCATAGCGACAACTTGTTCAATGAATGCTTCAGCTGATCGTCTGTGTTTGCTCAGATGTCGCGCCTTCAGCCCGTGCGTGTCTATGGTCTCAACAATCTCGCGGAGCAGCGCCCCAAATCGGCTGGCGATGACCTTTAACTCGTCATCGAAAGGATTCTTGCGCAAGTCCTCGTTGATATCGCGCATCAGGTGGATCAGACACTTCTGCTGAGCGCACGGTGCGGAATCATACGCGGCGTAGAAGTCCGAAACGAGTACACCTCTGAAACCGTCCAGCACATCTTTCAGAATGTTCGCCTCCCGCGATTCGGCGTACACGTATGCAACTGTCGTCATATTGGTAAACACCCAGACGAAGTGGCCCCCGCCTTTCACGACACCCTTCGTCTCATCGGCGTGGACCAGCGTGCCTTTCGCGATTTGGCGGAGGATTCCGCGATACGTAGACGAGTACTTTTCAGCCATGTCGGATTTGATCTCATGAGCGATCTCTTTCGGCATCGATACATCGAACAGGGCGGAAACGTGCTCAGCCGCTTTCTGGTTCGAAAGCCGTAATTCGATCAGAAGATAGACGACAAAGGCTCGTAGGTTCGGGCCATACTTCGAATTTCGCAAATAGGGGGTCATTTGTGCGCGACATTCACTGCATACGTACATGTTGTAGCGGTACCGCACGGTCCACCGCTTGATTCCTCTTCGCGTGAACTTCAGGTCATAAACGACATGTGTCCCGCTGCCGCGACGTCCGCGGTACATCCACAACCTTGTCGCATGGCACTTGGGACACTCTTCTGGGACATGTTCGAGCGTCATCTCCTGTTCGACCCTTGCGGTTTTGTTCCTGTCTTGGGATTTCCGGATAGTTCGCCTAATCGTCTTGTCGGTCCGTAGGTATACCTTTGACCTCTGATAGTCCCAGTAAGCCGCTCTGTTGATTTTTGCGAACTCCGGCAGGACGCTGTCGAATTTGCCGAAGGTTCTCTGGAAACCGACCTCCAGGGAACCAACATTGACCGCATCATGGTCAGACGCGCCACTGCAGATGCTGAGGAGGACATCCGCGACTGTCGCAGCCGCTCGGCAGTCGTCGATGTTGTACCTAATCAGTTCCTGCTTTTGCTTGTAGTCCCCGCCAAGTTCCCATGCCCGCCGCAGCAGAGCCGCCGCAGCGCCCGAAGCCCGCGACCAGGTCCACTCGAAACCAAGATATCGGCCGACTTCCTTGAGATTGTTCGAAAACGTTGGGAAATAGATCTTGCCGTAAATGCACCCAACAAGGTTGACCGATGTTTCAATGAGCCGACTGACGAACTCTACATCGCCCTGTGCTAAGGTGTAGCGCTCTTTCATGCGCTTTAGAAACCGCGTTTCGTATGCGCCATAGCTAACGATCTGCACATTCCCGATCGCCTTGAGCGTTTCCAAGCAGTTCTCCCATATTGCGCGTTCGCCATCCAGTCCATCGGCCCAGAATGAGCGCTCCACTTTCTCTCCGCCGCATTCGAACCGAAGCCCGATAAGGTAGTAGAAGTCCCTGTCCGGCATCCCTTCCACGTCGAGGAAGATAGGGACGCTCTCGAACTTAAGTGCCGGAACTCCAACGACATGGATCTGCTTCTTTTTGAAAGCCAGGGCCCTCAATTTGTGGTCGTTTCTCGCGACTGGGGCGATAAGTTTGGCGGATTTGCTGCAACTCTCGGCACCAGGCTTACTTCTGCGTCTCCGTGGGCGGTAGCCATAAGACATCTGCGTTATCGTAAAGATTCCCTTTGCATTACATTTCGCCCTCTCCTTGTGGGTCATCGCCGTGAGCAGGCTCAAATCGTCGTGTTCGATGGCGAGAGCGCGACACCTTGGCTGGAAGTCACAGACGGCGCAATGCCTATTCAGGACAAGCGGTGGCGGCTCCCCGTTGCTCCGAGTAGCCCTGATTTCGTTAATAGTCTGGCGCGTCCGGACAACGTGGTCTGCAATCCTTACGGTTCTATGACGGAGGCCATCGCCGTAGATCAGGGTTCCTGTGTCTGCCAATATGCCGGTGGCCTGCGTCAGCGCGAGCGCGCCAAAACAAACGAGCAAGCTGTCAGAAGGTTCCAACTTGTTCCAGGGTAAGAAGAGGACAGGCACAAAGTTTCCGAATGCTGATGATTTCTGCGGTCGGGGACCTGCATTTCTGTCCTGCGGCAGTGCAAGGTCATAGACGACTGTATCGCAGTCGACGTAATGAGTGGCGGTGCCATCGTTGAGGTAACACCACAGCTGCCCGAAGTCGAGAAGTTCAACCTTGTTGGTCCCGGCCTGTAGCTGTAGCTGCCGTTTTGTCACCGCCTTGTACAAAGACGATATGCGCGCCTGAACGTCCACGAAGAATGCGTCTGTCGCAGGTTCGCCGATCGCCAACAGATGGGCTTTCGTCGGACATTTGAGGAATGCTGAAAATATCAGTGCAGAAATTTGGCTGGTCCCATCCATAGTGCCCCATCATGCCAATGTCTCACGCAGAGTTTTGGGGACTGGCGTGTGCAGCTTCCACTCTACAGTTATTGGAGAATTTCCGTTTCAACCTTGGAAGTCGACATCGCCGCAATAAAGGAAGGGCGCCGCTCCACCTCCGTTCACTCGTTTGTAACGCCGAACAAACAGATGAACCGCCAATCCGTGCGCCGAGTGATCTCGTATCGCTTCGCCATGAGGACTGTTCTGGGTCGTACGGTTTTGGCTTTGCCGTTGGAACATGTCGGCGGCAAGAAATCTGTCTTCATATTTGAATTTGTCGTCCAGGCCTTCCTTCTCGAGGGTCGTCAACAGAAAGAGGTGGCCGCCGCGCACGCGCGGGTTATGCCGTGTATTTCACGTCGCGTCGCCTGGTCTTTGAACAGTTTCGCCGTTTTCAAGTTGGCCGCGGTCGAAGCATTCGCCACATCGACGGTTACGTCCTGTTCCAACTGAATGTCATTCGGGCGCAAAAGCGGGATTGTTGATTGGCCATCGTCGGCTGGTCACGAACCGTTTCTATTTGCTCGTTGTATAACTCATGCAGGCAAAACCCTGGTGTGATTTTTGGGGACCCCAATGAGTTTGAGCGCGAACCGTCGCCTCCTGCCTGCCCAGAATGTCCGGGGCTGCAATCTACGCAAGGCACTGAAATGGCGAAGCTTGGAAGCTGACACGAGGTTACGAGAAGTGAGCACGCGGCAAATTGAACCTAGTACCTACTGACTTTTGGTCAGTCGTCGGCGAAGCCCGGATATGCGGGAAAAGCCAGAAGTGGTGAGCGCGGAAGGAATCGAACCTTCAACCTACTGATGGAACGTTAATTCAACCAAATCAATGGTTTCAGCGACTTCCAAACGTTCCAAATAGGCAGTTTGAGGCAATTTTGGGCATATTTGCTACCAATTTGCTACCAACTTTGCTGTTTGTTCGCCTGAACCTCGGCTGAACCTTCATCAGGAAGGCTCGCGCAAATGTCAATTTGGTAGCAACACGTATCCATTGCCGCGACCACCCTCGCACCCCGACGCTAGAATGTGGATTCATGTTCAAGGTCGCTAGCTGGAATTTGAATTCTGTTCGTTCTCGGCTGACCCATGTCACGGCATGGCTGAAAGCCCGCGAACCGGATGTCTTGCTGCTGCAAGAACTGAAGGGGACGGAGTTCCCGTCCGAAACCTTCAAGTCGCTCGGCTATGAGAGTGTAGCGGTGACGCAGAAAGCCTATAACGGGGTTGCCATTCTGTCGCGACATCCGATGGAGACGGTTGCGAAGGCTCTCGTCGGAGACGATTCCGATAGCCATGCGCGATTCTTGGAGGTAGTCATCAGGGACATCCGCATCGTCAATATTTATGCCCCCAATGGCAATCCGGTAGGGAGTGACAAGTTTTCGTACAAGCTAGCTTGGATGGATCGACTGACTCAGCGGATGATTAGATGGAAGCAGGACGATGTGCCGACGCTAATAGGCGGCGACTTCAACGTGATTCCTGAGGACATCGACTGTCACAAGCCGTCTTCGTGGGAGCACGATGCTTTGTTTCAGCCGGGGCCGCGTGCCCGCTATCGTGCGATGTTGGAAATTGGCTATACGGATGCGTTCCGGTCGTTGCACGCGGGAGAAACAGGGCATTTCACATTTTGGGATTACTTTCGGCAGGCGTTCCAAAACAATCGAGGTATACGGATCGATCACTTCTTATTGTCTCCAACGCTGGCAGATCGACTGGAAAGCTGTGAAATCGACAAAGGACCTCGCGGGCAGGAAAAGCCCTCGGACCATACGCCCATAATTCTCACGCTATCTGATCCGCCATAATCAGGGACTAGCTCATATACCAACCACCATTGACCGAAATCGTCTGCCCCGTCATGTAATCATTCATCGCCAGCATGACTGCTACAGAAGCTACGTCGTCCATTGACCCGAAATGCCCCATTGGGATCATGGCCGGGCTCGCATTCGGGTTGCTGGTCACCATGTCCGTCTCAATCAGCGCAGGAGCGATGGCATTCACGGTGATCCCCTCTTTTACGAAAGCCGCAGCGCAAGAGTGGGTCACTCCTATGATCCCTGCCTTGGACGCAGCGTAGTGTGCTCCCACAGCCCCACCCGTCTGTGCCGCGACGGAAGACAGGTTAATGATCCTGCCCCATTTTTGTCGTCGCATCCCGCCGATCACCGCCTGCGTCACTAAGAACACTGACTTTAGATTGACCGTGAGCACTTCGTCCCATTCGGCTTCCGTGATGTCCTCCAATTTGCGCGGATGAGCGATTGCAGCGTTGTTGACGAGGATGTCGATTCCTCCGATCTTCGCCTCAACCCCCGCGACCATGCGCCTCACGGCGGCGGCGACAGACACATCTGCCTGAACCGCGATTGCCTTCCGTCCCATCCCGGTGATTTCGCCACAGACTCCTTTCGCGGCATCGGCTCGTTCGCGGTAGTTCACAGCTAAATCGGCACCAGCCCTAGCCAAAGCGATGGCGATTGCGGCTCCGATTCCTCGACTGCCGCCCGTCACTAGGGCAACTCGATTCTTCAGGTCTGTCATGCGGTCATTGTATGCGCGAAGCGGGATCGCTTTGCCGTTTGCACGCTGGCGGTCGGCTACGGTCGTAGAATCTAAGAAAGAGGAGCAAGCCATGAAACTCAGCATAAAAAGTCTGGCATTGGCATCCGGAATTTTGTGGGGAGTGGCGATGCTGGGAATGGGTCTTGCCAACTTGATCTGGGCTAATTATGGTCAGCTATTCCTGCAGATGATGGCGTCCGCGTACCCCGGCTACCATGCGACTCGCAGCATTGCAGAGGTCATCGTCGGGACTCTCTACGGATTCGTGGACGGGCTTATCGCCGGAGCGGTGTTCGCTTGGCTCTACAACCAGTTTGCTAGACCCACTGCCTGAGCGCGATGAAATCCGCCGCTGGTAAGATTCGCGTGTGAGCGTTCGCGAACCATCCAATCGCTACCTAGCGCCGGAAAAGGCGAAGCGTTTTTATGACCGCCTTGGTTCTGGGCAGGATTGGCAACGCTTTTACGAGAATCCCGCTACCACCCAACTGATCGCACATGCTGGTTTCGGCTCCGCGCATTCCGTATTCGAATTCGGCTGTGGCACGGGGGCATTTGCCGCAGGTCTTTTGCAACACAGTCTGCCCGCTGACGCCCGCTACGTCGGTGTTGACATCAGCAACACAATGGTTTCGCTTGGGCTGTCGCGTCTGAAGTCGTGGTCAGGACGTGCACGTGTTTATCAGACCGACGGTTCCCCACGGATACCTGAGCCAGATAGCAGCTTCGACCACTTCCTTTCCACCTACGTCCTCGATCTGCTTGCACCCGACTTCATCGAGCAACTGCTGTCGGAGGCTCACCGCGTGCTCGTTCCCGGAGGAAAGCTCTGTCTGGTGAGCATGACGTTCGGTACGTCTCCCCTTTCACGCGCAGTTTGCTGGGGCTGGCAACGCTTGTGGCGGCTCCATCCGGGTATCGTAGGCGGCTGCCATCCTATAGAACTCGCGGATTACGTGCCGTCCGGGGCGTGGAAACCAAACCACCAGACGAAGGTGACAAGCTGGGGCGTCACTTCGGAAGTTTTGGTAGCCTCGGCGAGGTAGCGTGGTTCAGTCGATAATCGCGTTCGCACAAAAGATATAATCGCGAACACGTTTGCTGCATTTGGAAGTGCCGCTATGAACTGGATGCGATTCTTCCTGATCGTCATCGGTGCTGGTATCGTGTCGTCGCTCACCGACTGGTTCTTCGCTGGCGACTGGCTGCATCGGCGGTATACATACCCGGAGATTTGGCGCCAGGGAAATGAGAGCCGGGCGATTGCCTTGACCAGTCCACTGCCTTTCGTGACGTGCGGAATCTTCGCCTTTGTTCTCGCCCGGCTAGGTCTGCACTCTGTCACGGGTGCTATTAAGCTTGCTCTCGCCGTGTGGCTCATCGCCCCATTGCCTCTGATACTCACGAATGCAGCGTTCATGAAACTGCATCGCGTGTTTGTGGCGTCCTACGCAACGGGATGGTTAATCAAGCTGTTGATCGTCGCAGTCGTGACCAGTTGGTTGCTTCATTAGTTCGACACCGGAGGCGTCTGCCCAGCCTGCCTGCATCAGTGGGCGGAAACACAGTGCTTTTCTTGCAGCCGATAGTCGCCGCATTCGGAGTAGCATCCTCATTGACTCGAAGCTGTGATGGCGCACGCTCAAAAACTCGCAATCCTCCTGCTTGCATCACTGACGATCCTGCCCACACGATGTTCCGGTGCCGAGAGGCTCGTTTCAAAACCGGGAATAAAGGCGGTTCAAGTCCCTTTTTCTTCCATAAAGCCGTCTGCCACAATCCACATCGGAGGCACGGCAGACTGGGTTCTGGTGACAGAAGATGCTGTATGGGTCGCCAGCACAAAACCTTTTGCCGTTGTGCGGATCGATCCGGCAACCAATAAGATTGTTGCGAGTATAAGAATTCCCGGTGAGGCTTGCTCCGGTCTGGCTTCAGGCTTCGGTAGCATTTGGGCTCCGATCTGTGGGAAGAAACCTGCCCTTGTTCGGATCGACGCCGCCAAGAACGCAGTTACCGCCGTCCTCCCGATAGCGCCAGCAGGACCGGAGGGTGGAATTGCTGCAAGCGACGACAGCATTTGGCTGGAAACAGACGCGAACGGAACGCTGGTGCGAATCGATCCGTCCACGAACAGCGTGCGCCAGAAAATCTCAATCCCTCCCGGTTCCTATAACCCCATTTTCAGCCATGGAATCGTTTGGATCACTGGAATCGAAAAGAACGTTCTGACTGCCCTCGATGCCAATAGCGGCAAAGTTCTGGAGTCGATACCTGTCGGTCCAAAACCACGATTTCTCACCGCAGGTGCAGGCTCCATCTGGACGCTGAGCCAAGGCGACGGAACCGTCAGCCGCGTTGATGAAAAGAGCAGGAAAGTAGTGGCTACGATTCAAGTGGGCATCCCCGGCACGGGCGGCGACATTAGCTATGGAGCCGATTCCGTTTGGCCTACGGTGTTTGAAGTTCCCCTTTCTCGGATCGATCCGAAAACCAATCGCGTAGTGAGGCAGTGGATCGGCAAGGGTGGGGATTCTCTTCGCCTTGGATTCGGTTCGCTCTGGATTACCGATTACAAGAAAGGCTTGCTTTCGCGAATCCCGATTGAAGAATTGCGGTAGGGTAGAGGAAGGGAGTTCCCTCATTACGCTGGGATGCCCCGCCTGCGGGTCAGTTTGTGGTTGAATTGATGTAATGAGTTCCAAACGACTGTGGGGCTTGGAACTGAAGATTACGGTTGTTTCTTAAAGTGGGCTCATGATTTCCTTTGATCCTCCGCATCAGGCAGTGCATTATCCGCAAGATCGTCGTTTTCGCATCTGGGTGCGCCCTTCCATCCTGCTCGGCATGGCGGCGGTGATTGCCCTCTTGATTATTGCCGCGTGGATTGAGGTCGCTGCTGTCGGCCTACCTTATGTTTCCCCTGTCCCGCAGGTCTATCCCAATAACTTCGCGGGGCCGCACGGATTTCCGCTCTGGGTGCGCTACTGTCATTTCTTCAATTTCCTGTTTGTGATGATGCTGATTAGAAGCGGTCTATCGATCCTAATGGATCATCCCCGTCTGTACTTCAACGATGACTGCACACCGGGAAGTGAATGGATCAGGCTGACGCCTATCAAAGTCCCTCGTGATCGTATTTGGACGGCAAAGGACGATGCTCGCTACATTTCGCCTCTGCTTGGCACCCCCGGCTACAGGCACACCATTGGGATTGCGCGGGTCTGGCACTTCATTGACGTGCATGGCTTCATCGCGACCGGGATTATCTTCATCGTGATGCTACTCACCACCGAGCAGTGGAAGCGGATCGTGCCCACTTCACCAGTTGTCCTAGCACAGGCTTGGAACACCTTCGTTCATTACGCGACATTCCATTTGCCTCCAGAACCGAACGGTTTCTACGGCTACAACGCGCTCCAACAGATTGCATATTTTACGGTTGTGTTCGTCTTCGGACCTCTGGCAATCCTGACGGGGATCGCAATGTCTCCCGCCGTGGTGAATCATTTCCCGTGGTATCCGCGTATTTTCGGCGGCAGGCAGTCGGCAAGATCGATCCACTTCCTAACAATGCTAAGTTTTTTCGCGTTCCTCGTTGTGCACGTCACGTTGGTGGTCATGACAGGATTCCAGCGCAATATGAATCACATCGTCATGGGCACGGACGATTTAAACCCTATCGGAATGTGGCTGGGGTTCGTCGGCATCGGCGTGGTCGTGCTCTCGTGGATCGTGGCGCATTATTTGTCGTGGCATCAACCGCGTGGACTTCAACACGCTTTGAAGTCCGTTACCTATCCCATGCAACTGCTTACGTTGAATCGCCTCGTTCCGCAGCAACACTATTCCGAGGAGCAAATCTCTCCCTACTTCTGGCCGAACGGGAAGATGCCAGTGAGAGACGATTGGAAAGGACTGGTGCAGAGCGGGTTCAGTGATTTCAGGTTGAAAGTTGGTGGACTCGTCGAGAATCCTGTCGAGCTTTCGCTTGCAGACATGAAGAAGATCGGCGTGGTCGAGCACATCACAATGCATCATTGCATTCAAGGCTGGAGCGGCATTGCGAAGTGGGGCGGCATCCCGATGAAGACGCTGATCGATCTCGTCCGCCCAAAGCCGGAAGCCAAGGTGGTAGCCTTCTTTTCCTTTGGTGAGGCGCTCTATGGCGGTTCCTACTACGACACTCAGAGCATTGAGAACGTCTTGAAGGCGGAATGCCTTCTCGCCTTGGAAATGAACGGGCATCCGCTGCCGGAACTCTATGGTGCTCCGCTGCGGCTCCGGGTTGAGAATCAACTGGGTTACAAAATGGTGAAATGGATTGAGCGCATTGAATTCATCGACTCAGAAAAGATGCTCGGCAAAGGGGAGGGCGGCAAAAACGAGGACGACGAATACTTCGACCTGCTGCCCAATATCTAATGCGGAAGGTCGATTTTTCTGCCCAACAACATACGGGCGCTGACCATGTTCTCTCGTTTTTTCAACGGTTGCGTCTCGACTGGCTGCTGCGTCACTTCCCACCGCGGCTTGTGCGCTCGGTCTATGTGTTTGTCAATGGTTTCGTGACGATAGCAGTGCTTGCGTTGTTAGCATTGGTGAGCCGTAACCCGTTTGTTTTTCCATCGCTCGGCCCCACTGCATATCTCCTGTTCTTCTCCCCTCTCGGCAAGACCTCAAGTCCACGAAACACTATCGTGGGACATGCTATTGGTCTTATCTGCGGCTACGGGGCATTCGTGGTTACAGGAGCGGGAGCCTTGCCGTTTGGAGCACATTCAGGAATTTTCTGGCCGAGAATCCTATCGGCGGCTCTCTCGCTCTCGGCTACAGGAGCATTCATGGTTTTGCTCGATGTCAGCCATCCGCCAGCAGGTGCCACTACATTGATTGTTTCTCTCGGAATCATTTCAAAACCACGTGAACTGATTATTATCGAAGTCGCCGTGTTTCTGCTTGTGGCTCAAGCTCTGGTTATCAATCGGCTCGCAGGATTACCGTATCCCTTGTGGAGTGCTGCGGCTGCGGGTTCGATCAAAGAATGAACGGCGCTCTGCACTTCGGACGTTGCGCTCACGGCTTTCCTCATTTGCAACCTTCTCGGAAGCCAAGGCACATCCATCCCACACCTGAAAATCAGGATCGCGTTCGCGCTCACGTTCGAATAGTTCTCTCTAGCTCGCCTTTCCCGTGATCGTCGTCGGGTCCTCCATCTCTGCCAGCGCCAGAACTTGGTAAGTGGCATAGTTGTACACAGGCGACATGGCTAGAAGCCGATCCAGTTCCTCGTTCGATGTGACCTTGTAAATCCAAGCTCCACCATGACTGCCGATGACGTGGTAGCGGCACTCCAACTTGTCCCCCAGCTTCTTGGCATAGTCCGGCATCTGCATAACAGCGTTGGTCACTTCGCGACCGAGGCGCGTGAGGTCGAAATGCCATAGCACCAGAAATTTCATGGCTTCCTCCTATCCAGAATCTCCGTTTTGTCCTAACCGCCCCACAGCCTATACCCGTCGCAGGTTCATGTCACCCGCGTTTGCAAACGCGTGAGGCGTACCATTTGGGCATGAGCAATTTTCGTCCAGAAAAGCCCGACCGGGAGAATACTGATCGGTCAGTCACTACCGATGCCCTTCTTCGACAAGAACCCGACGAGGAAGAGGACGATGAGGAAGACAAAGGCGACCGCAAAGAAGATGACGAGGATGAAGACACAGACGATGGCTACTCGGAGTGAGCGTGCCCTTCTTTTCGTCTCAGGTGAAGGATGAACGGCGAAGACTTCATCAGCGTTGCCGAAGAAACCTTGGATTCGCTGCCCGAAGAGTTCCGCAGCCGTATCCAGAACGTTGCCATTCTGGTCGAGGATTTTCCTCGCACCCAATTACCGTCTCGCCCCGGACAGCCAAGGCGTCTGCTTCTAGGCGTCTTCCACGGCGTCCCAGCCACGCAGAGGAGTGTGTTTGATCTGTCAGTCGGTCCTTCCCACATCGTGCTCTATCAGAAGAACATTGAGGCAGTCTGTTCCAACGAGGCAGAGGTTCGTCATCAAATTCGTCAGACTCTAATACATGAACTCGGTCATTATTTCGGCATGACGGAGGAGCAACTGAAGGACGTTTAGCAGGAAGGGCTGCTGTGAGCGATGTGAAGGCCATCGCGAGTCAGGTTCAAGTCACATGTACAATGATCCAGTGACCGATGCCCTTGCTCACAAAAATAACCACCAGTGCAACAGCGAGATGCTTTCCTAGTTCGGACATTGCACCGACCTTCCGATGCCGAGCGAGAATGTAGGTCAGCACGGTTAGCAGTAACATTCCCCAAACGATTCCCCCTATAGCGGCAACGTGCGTTCGGAACAGCACAACGATCAGCACGAAGGTAAGACACACAACGAGTCGGGTTACGAAATTGCTCACCGTCCCGATAAATGCTTCCCTCTCCTCAAGACGTTCTGATTCTTGGTACACGTGAACACTCAAGGAGTCCGTAAGGTTGTCGGCAACTGCCGCAATAAGCAGGGCGCTCACCATAGCGGTTCTGCCAGCATTCGCAGCATCTAGGCCTACGATCAGAGCCATGCTGGTCACGATTGCTGCCGTCCCGCCAAAGCTGATTCTAGTTGTCTTGATCATTTCAAACAGTCTAGCGTGCCTCATCCTCGGTTTGGGGTGACATTCATCACAGCCGACCGCTTGTCCACTGATGCCCGCACGGACGAATTGATCTCTGTGCTCTGGATCACAGCACAACGGTTTGTTGCATCGGAGAATTGAGTCAAGGCAGGGCGATGAACGATTTTTCTGTCCCCTCTCGCCACGTTTGCCGCAAGCTTGTGCTGGGTCTTGTGGCTGGAGCCATTTCCTACGTCTTGATGTTGTCGCTGCACGGCCCTTGGGAAGAGATCATCGCTGCCACTCTGATCGGTTCTGTAGTGGGCATCGCCGACCTGTCCCCGGCACGCATTGTGGTGGGTAGCACAGCGTGCGCGACAGGATGGTTGTTGGGTTCGATGCTATTCGGCGTGTGGATGGAACTGGGTGTTGGAGCTTGGCTTGTTGCGGCTGCGTTTCTTGGGGCGGCTTTCGGAGCCTACAGAAGATGGTGGATGGCAATCCCGGCGATGCTGCTTGGACTCGTAGCCGGATTGATCGCTGAGTTGTCTCGCTATCTCACGGTGCTTGTCACTTCTTTGCGCGGCGTCGACATGCAACTACTGCTGCTCCTCTCTGCGGGACTACTCTTGAACGTGGTCGCCGCGATAGTGGCACCTCCCTTCAGGAAAGCCAATGCTGGATCGTAGGCAATTCCTTTGTTCGATGGTGCTCCTGCACCCAACCGTGCGGATGTTGGCGAACAGTCTCGTGCCGGGACTGCAACTCAGGAGGGGACGAGAGCGAGCCGCGAACAATCTGTTCCTGCACGACAGCAAACCCTTGCTGGTCTCTGTGGAGGGCAATGACGTTAAGGAAATGCTCGCAGCCGGGTTGAATAGGCTGCCCCAACTGGAAGATGCGGTCAGAGGCAAATGCGTAGTGATAAAGCCGAACGCGACAGCTTCCGAACCGTATCCGGTGACCACCGATGTCGCGCTGCTCCGCGCTATCGTGCAGTACGTAAAACGGGCAGAGGCATCGCAAATTACGATCTGCGACTCTTCATCCTTCGCAGGTTTTGCCAACGACCGGGTGTTCATGAAACTTGGCTATTTCAGCTTGGCGAAAGAGGAATCTGTTAAAGCGACGGTAATCGATTCACAGGTCGGGTCAGAATACGTCTGTGTGTCCAGTTCGAAATGGACGGCGAATGCCTTTCTGCTGACTGACCGTTTGGTGAACGAAGCCGATTTTGTCATCAATCTAGCGATCCCAAAGCGGCACCATGCTGCCGACTTCTCTTGTGCGCTCAAGAACAATTTCGGGTGCACCTACGGCACGTTTCGAATGCTGGCGCACATGCGAGGAGGCGAGTTCTTCGACAACTCCCTCGTGGAGTTTGCCGACGCAGTGAGACCAAACCTAACGATTGTCGATGCGAGGTCGGTCTTGGCGAAGTCTGGCCCTTCATTTCGTCGGGGCGAGTCGGAAATCGTCGCGGGACAACGGCTCGTTTTGTCAGGCGACATTGTAGCTGTGGACGCCTATTGCGGTCGCCTTATGGGAAAGCTCGATCCAACCTTTGATAGAAGCAAACGCCTCCAGCATCAATTGGAGTACGCTCAATCGCTCGGTCTGGGCGAACCCGACTTGGCAAAGACGGACGTGCTGGAGGTCTGATTTCTCTTATCCCATGGAGACCGCTGCATTGGAGATGAACAGATGAGGAAACTCCTAGCAGCACTATTCTTGATATTCAGCCTAAACACGTGGGCACAGCAACAGGTCGCGCCGAAAGCACTGTCCAACCCAGAACCGGGCGTGCGGATCAGGCAGGAATTCGTCGGAGCATACAACGCGAAGGACGTGGACGCAGTTGTGGCACTGTACGCTGATGATGCCACGCTGGTGAGTGATGGCGGTACTTTTAGAGGGCGCGATGAAATTCGGAAGTGGGTCAAGTCTGGTCTGGATCAAGGGAGCATATTGGCTATCGAGCCGAGCGTTGAAAAGAGTTCGGGCACACTCGCCTATGAGACAGGGCGAACCAGAAGGCTTGTTGGCTCCGTCGTTCATCTCGGACAATACTTTATCGTGATGGAGAAGATTGGCGGCGAGTGGAAGATTGTGCAGCACGTTTCGCTGAGTGCCGGAGAGACCCCAGTCGTGAATGCCGCGCCATCGGCAACATCGACGATGCCAGACCAACTGTCTGTGGAGAAGTGGTTCGTCGGGGAGTGGATATGCGAGGGAGAGCAGCACGCTTCCCCGAAGGCCGTCGCAGTGCAGTTCACCGACAAGTTCACCTTCAAGATGGCGCTTGATGGCTCTTGGCTCACCTACCACATCGATCAAACGAAAGGGCCACTCCGGGGAAAACGGACACTGGTCGGCTGGGGCACTTGGGACGCTAACGCGAAGGTGCACGTCCGCCGAGACATGAACATAGGCGGCTCACGCGTGGACGTGACCGCGCCCGGATGGGACGGCGACAAGCTGGTCTTCACGGGCGACATGATCGCGAATGATGAGAAGCTACCCATCCGGCAGACCTTCACGAAGAAAGGCGATGCGGCCTACGATTGCACCCTCGTGGTGACAGGCGCAGAAGGCAAAGCGATGGAGTGGGAAGAGGAGAGTTGCCAAAAAGTTGGAAAATGATGGATGCAGCCGAAGCCCGACTATTTTCCACAGAAATGGCACCAGAGCCTGAGGAATACTCTGTGCTGAATGAATCCAGTCGGCTAAACTATCGCGAGAGGTCTCCAACGATGACAACCCCAGCCAATGCCATCAGAGATGAAGTGTGGGAGCTAATCGACATTCAGATAGAAACGTTCAGGCAGCCGTCGCGCCTCACATCATCGGAACTCACTGAGTATCACTATCGAGCCGAAAGAATAAAGAATCTTGGTGAAGAGCTTGATCGGATCGGTAGAACGGCTATTTTCGAGAAGCGGTGGGAGAGCGCGGCTTAGCCTCCCGTATCAAGCTGAGGCTTGCGCAAGGGCGGCAGCCCAAATTGCTCGTTCTTCTGCGCTGTGGCGGCAAACCGCATGATCGCTTCCATATAGCTCTCCATCACAGGCATAGGAACAAGAAGCTCCCGCCCCGTGTTGATGAGATCGTCATAGAACGTCCTGACCTCGACGGGATCGCCAAAGGAATGCGCGGAACATCGCTTGGTATATTCATCGTGCCGAAACAGCCAACGGGTCATCCAGATGTTGACACGTTTGCGCAGCGCAGAGTTCGTGAGAAACGGCTTTGCTTCAGGGTATTGGGCGAGGTCAACGCCTCGTCGCTCCACCACCCAAAGGCATTCGCATCCAGCCCGCAGTACCGCTGAAGTCGCATCGCCGTCACTCAATAATGCATCGAGGCTCCCGGCTTGGATGAGTGCTGCCCACAGACCACCCGTAATCGCATATTGAACCCACAAGTAGTGCAACATGTCCGAATGCAGACGAGTCTGAATGTCTGCCGAGGAAAACACGCCCTCGACTTTTTTAGCGAGTGCCGAAGGTTCGCCTTCCGGCGACCCTATGTCTATTGCCTTCAGAGCCGCAACCAGTGTGCCTTGAGAAAAACTGCCGCCTGCCTTGGCATCCCCGTATATGTAGCGTGAACGCGGAAGGAAGGCATCGATCTCCTCGGTGCCACGCCAGTTCTGCGTCAGAAGCAAGAACTCGGCAGCGCCGAGTCGAGGGACGATTTCCTTGAGCGTTTGTCGCAACGCATAGTGCTTAACGGGCACGATTACCAATTCGAACGTGTCCGTAGCAGAGAGTGTCTCCACGGCATTCAGTTTGTACAGCCCACGGAAGTTCCGTTTGTGTCCTTTGCGTCGGTCAAGCATGTCGAGTGTTAGACCCCTACACAAAGCCGTAGCTCTACCGGGCCGCACAAGGTGCACGACGTGATGTCCCCCTTCGGCGAGCGCCCAGCCATAGATTGAGCCAATGATTCCAGCGCCAACTACAAGCACGCGCATAGGGTCAACCCTTGGCACATTCAGTTCTTTTTCGAAGCAGCAGATCGCATCACTGGTTCGCCAAAAGAAACAAATAGTGCGATCAGGGCAAGTATCCAGATGTACCACGGAATCGGGTCATGATAATGAAATTGCAAGATGACGCACACCACGAAGAGCAGACCTCCCAACATAATTCCCTCCTGACGGACTTGTTTAGGTCGAAGGCGAACCATAGCACAAGGGCTAGAGCGCGTCAGTGAGCGGCGGCATGCTAATCCCTGTGCTTCACGTCACAGCATCGCTCTCCCAAACGCCAATATGCTTGAGCAGTTTGAAACAGAAGACCTGTGGCAACCGTCGCTCAAAACGGCTCCACCCAGCACGAAGCGTCAACCGAGGCTTGCGAGCTTCGGATTGTTCGTGCTCCTGACCCTCATCGGGTTCCTCATCTTCGCTGTCACGATGACCTTCGCGTCGTTCTTGCCGATGTGGGGCAACTACGCCGTAAGAGCCGGATTTCTCGTCATCTTCGCCGGGTTGTGGTGGGTCGCACGCGGTGAGCACCGAATCAGCCGCTTTCGTCCCGTGTTCTTTGCCTACTTCGCGGCGGTTCTTGGCCCCTCGCTCGGCTTTTTCTTCGGAGACTGGGGGCTCAGGCTCTTTTGTCTGACGACACACACACCCGCTGGAGTCGCCGTGGCGAAATTCTCGCAAGCGTTCTTGACCATTGTCGGCGTTCTCGTTGCGGCGAGGCTCTGCGGCGAGAATCTCGCATCTCTCTATATCCGAAAAGGTCGTTTGATTCTCGGTCTGGGCGTGGGCTTGATTTGCTTTGCAGCCTGCGCGGTGCTCGCTTTCCAGCAACCAGCAGTGAGAGACCTCGGCATAGTTAAGCTTGTCCCGATAGTGCCGTGGATACTGTTTTTTGTGGCTTCCAACGCCTTGATGGAAGAACTCGTTTTCCGGGGGTTGTTTCTTGGAAGGTATGAGCCGCTTGTCGGCAAATGGCTGGCGATTCTCTCGACAGCCTTGACGTTCGCGCTGGCTCACATGCAGGTCAGCTACGCGCCGGACATTTTGGCGTTGCTTGTCGTCACGTTCGTGCTTGCTATCGCTTGGGGATGGCTGATGCACAAGACCGGGAGCTTGTGGGCATCAGCCTTGTTCCACGCCGGAGCCGACTTACTGATTATCGTGCCTATCTTCAAGACTCTCGGAGCGGCGTGAGACCCAGTAGACTCTTGAGCAGTAGCTAGAATAGTTGGCAACTTATGTCGTTAGGCACGGAAAAACCGGAGCACCAGACCGAGCAAGCAGCCCCAATCGCAGGAAGGCTCGGAGCAGGCCGTTCCACCAAAGCGGAGCCGCTCATCCGTCGAGTTTTTTACAGCCCCTCCGAACTTCGCGCAGGTTGGCGGCTGTGCATCTTTATTGTTCTTGTCTTTACCTTAATCAAGTCCGGCAACCTATTGGTTCGCGATCTGCTGCACGGTGCCGATCATACAATCTTGTATCTTGCAGGTGGAGTGCTGGACTTCCTCGTCCTCGTGTTTGTGAGTTGGATGATGGGGCGGATAGAAGGCAGGACGATTGCGGATTACGGTCTGCCACGGCGCAGCATGTTTCGCGCCCAATTCTGGCAGGGTGCTCTGCTCGGCTTCGCAATCATCACGTGTTTGCTCGTAGTGATGCGGTTCGTGGGAAGTTTCTATTTTGGAAGGCTTGCGCTGCATGGCGTCGAAATCTGGAAGTGGGGCATTGCCTATGCACTGGTTTTCTCTCTCGTCGCTTTGTTGGAAGAATTCGGTGCCCGTGGATACGCGCTCTTCACCCTGTCGAATGGCATTGGTTTCTGGCCAGCCGCAATTACTTCGGCAGCCTTCTTCAGCTACGCCCACCACAGTAATGCGGGAGAGGATTGGATAGGGCTCGTGAACGTCGGATTATTTGGATTGCTGGCGTGCCTGTTGCTGCGAAGAACAGGCAATCTTTGGATGCCTATCGGACTTCACATGGCGTTCGATTGGGGCGAGACTTTCTTTTACGGAGTGGCCAACAGCGGCGAAGTGTATCCCGGTCGTCTGTTCCATTCGTCTTCGTCGGGTTCGGCTTGGCTTTCCGGTGGCACTGTCGGCCCTGAAGGAAGTGTGCTTTACACTTTCCTGCTTGTGGTGGCGTGGTTGATTTGCGCCCGTTGGCTGCGAGAGATCAAGTATCCACGGCCCGCTCCGTTCCAGAATTCTCTTAGCAATCTTCAATAATCAGCAAAGCCGGGAGATCACAACCGGAGCAATGTGCGCACCTGCATCAGCTTCATGTGCGGCTGGACGCAACTGCTCCTCAGTGAGCAGAAGCATGCTAATTCCTGTGCTTCACATCACAGCATCGATCCGCCAGACGCCAATATCCTTGGACAGTTAGCACACGTTCGAATTTGGGAAGAGGAGTCTATGGCGACCGTTGCTCAATCGGCCCCGTCGAGCACGATGCGTTCCCCCATGCCATGCGCCTTGCTGGGCGGACTCTTGGCCTTCGCTCAATTTCCGGCTGATGATGACGCGGGGATAAGCGTTCACTGGACACAAGCCGAGAACGGTGAGCGAGACAATTGGGAAATCAATCTGTGCTGACACAACGTACAGCATTCACTGTTGTCATTCTCGGGACGATCTTTTTGTTCATGGGGGTTGCCGCCTGCTGTATTGCGGCGGTTCGCCGTGGCAATACGGGGCGGATTTTAGTTTGGTTTGGCATCTTCAGCGCAATGTACGGAGTCCGCCTCTTTGCCGAAGTGCCTGCTGCCTTTAGCTTGCTGGTCGGTCGCTTTTCGTCGAGCGCCCCACAAGTCGTATGGATCATCACCTACGTCATCATGATCCCCGGACTGTTGTTCTGGGCAGAGCTAACAGTGGCGGCTCTACGCCGCGTCTTTCAGATCATGCTCATTCCAGCCAGCGTCATCGCTCTTGCAGGCATATTTGCGGTTTCCTTCCACAAACCTCCCCAGAGCTTCATGCCGTACAACAATGTGCTTGTGATCTTGTCGCTTCTTGCCCTCGCGACAGCGAACATCATTCCTCGCATCGGGGAACAGTGCTTGGTCATTCAAAGCCGAGTTTCGGCAGCCGGGACTCTGATTCTGGCGGTGGCTGTTATCCATGACAATTTGAACGGAGTTTTTCTTAACCTTCGAAGTTATCCTTTCCTTGAGCCGCTCGCGTTTGCGCTGTTTGTGTTCTCGCAGGGATGGGTCGCAGCAGAAAAAGTTTCTGTGGACGAACGCCGACTGCTCTCTGTCGAAAATGAACTCGCCATAGCCCGCGAGATACAAGCCTCGATCCTTCCCAGTAATGTTCCCGAACTCAGCCGTATGCGGATCAGCGCGGCGTATCGTCCCATGACCGCAGTCGCAGGGGATTTCTACTGGTTTATGGCCGTCGATCCCCACCGCGCTGGTTTCTTGGTCGCCGATGTCTCTGGACATGGCGTTCCAGCAGCCCTCATTGCTTCCATGATTAAGGTCGCCATGCAGTCGGTGGTCACGTGTGCAGACGATCCGCCATCCGTGCTGCGAGGAGTGGAACGTGCCCTGTGTGGGCAGCTACGGGGTCAGTTCGTATCGGCAGCGTACCTGTGGCTCGATACTGAGAATTGCAAGGCGCTGTACTCGGCTGCCGGACATCCGCCGCTTCTGCGCTGGAGCCAAGGCAAACTGGAGAGAATACAAAGCAACGGCCTTATTTTTGGAGTGGCATCGGACTGCGACTATCCGGTTTGTGAAATGTCGATAACCACAGGTGATCGTTTTCTACTCTACACAGACGGCTTGATTGAGCCGGAAAATACCCACGGCGAGTCGTTTGGCGACTGCAAGTTAGAAGAAGTGGTGCGAGAGAACCAGTTGCGTCCTCCGTCTGAATTATCTGACCGCTTGCTTTCCGAACTACGGTACTGGAAGCCCGCATCCACAACCCAGCAAGACGACATCACTCTCATCGTTATCGACGTGCTTTAAAGAATGAGTCTCTCACCAGAGAAAGGGAATGAGCCGGAAGCGAGTGTGGAGGCAATAGTCGGCATAGCCGGGCAGTTCTTGGCGCAGGACTTTCTCCTCGTTCAGCAGCCGGAGAACGATCAACGGAATGAGGAGAACGAAGGCAGGCAAGGTTAGGTACGAGCCGAGCGCCAAAGGCGTGAACAGCCACATCGCACATGCGCCCAAATACATTGGATGGCGAACGATGCGATACGGGCCGCTGGAAATCACTTCCTGACCGGGCTCGACCTGAATCGTCCGCGCAGCGAAACGGTTGACCTTCGCAACCCAGAGTGTCGTCGCAAACCCGCCGAAAACGACGGCTTGTGAAAAGATCGTGATCCACAACGGCTGGTGCGACCAACCAAATCGGTGATCGAGGCCGGGAAGCACAAAAGCGACCAGCCAAGCGATGTAGACGAACGTCATGATGCGCTTCTGTTCGCGCACCTTTTCCTTGAATTGCATCCGGCGCTCGATTAGTTGGGGATCGTGTTTGTAGAAATACGTGAAAGCGAAAAAACCGGGGATGAACGAAATAGCTAGATAAGCCCAGCCTTGCCAAAACCTCAAAGAACCAGCGGGAATGAACAACAAAGCCCCCAACACACTTAGTGCGAGTAAAAACCGAAGTGCCAACCTCGATTTGAGAGTCATCGACGCCACTGCCGTGGTTCGAATAGCGTCCTCAATGGGTGTGCGGGTGATCGTGGGTTTCCAACTTCTGTTTCAAGTCGCGAACTTCCTTTTCTAGTTTCTTGATCTGCTCTTCGAGTGCCTTGATGCGCTGATCGTAATCTGGATGATGGTGACTTTGCTTTGCGTCGGCCATGTCCCCTCCTCAAGCCGGAGATGATCGTAATACAAGTGCGTCTTTTGGGCGAAACAGCCCTCACTCCATCTTTTTCATGGGGTAGCCCGAAAGGGTCTTGCCAGCACGCCCACAAGTTGCTGAGCAATAAAGTACGGAATCTTCGGGTGAGGCTGGTCAGCCGGGTAAAGGTTCGAACCAGCGCGACCGCCTGAGAATCAAACCCTCGGTATTGGCGTAAGGGTACGCTAGTTACTCGTTGAGTCCGCTCTTCGGGGGTAATCTCTTAACTAAGGCAATGACCAAAGCGGCGTCTAGTGACCGCATTGTCGCGTTTTACAGCGGAGCAGAACCTGACCATCGCGGTCGTTACCTCCACGAAATTCAACAGTGGCCGCACGACCAGTTGGAAGCTGTTCACGACTACATACAGTGGCTCTTCCCATTGCCTGAGAGAAGCGGATTCAATGTTGCCGCCCCGGTCTTGACAGCCGAGTCGATCCAAGAGTTCCGAACCCGCCCGGAGTTAAGGGAGAACTTGCGACGTTCTTTCCTGCGCATGATGAGCTTCTATGGGCTGGAGGTTTGCGTTGCTGAGCCAATGAAGATCACACGGTCATCGAACTTCGCAGTCAGGTCGGCAGGATGGCTATCATGCGGCAATCATAACCATCTACGGATCACGCGAATCCTCAGGTGCCTGAGCGTTCTGGGGCTGGAGGCAGAGGCCAAGACGATCTTCGAGTGTCTGGCCGAGATTTACGAAGAGGAGAGAAGCAAGCCTGCGCCCGCAATCAGTGAGGAGACGTTCGAGTATTGGAGAGTAGCCGCAACGGAACTGTAGGCGCTTTGTCACGATCTGTGGATGCTTCATCACTTTTCTTTGAGAGAGAGACAGGGCGGTCTCTCGTCCTAACATCTCTTTGCTGCCGAGTTGGGTCAAGCAAACCACTGTGGGTTTCTGACCTTGGTCATCATTCATCACCTGCGTTTCCTTCGGCCTTAATGAGAGTTGCTATGACCTTCCTCCGCACAGACCGCCCTGACACGGGCTATTGCCCCAGCGACCTGTGAAACTTCTGCGAGTCGTGAAACGACTCTTGAACCTTGCGCGTGCTGCTGCCTTTGAGCGAGCCTCTGCTCTCCGTTGCCCTCTGGTCATGCTTCGCCTGCGAGCCTGACTCTCTCTGCGTGTTACCTGAGCTTCCAGCTTCTCAACCTCAGCCTTCAGTTGGTCGTATGTCAGTTAGGGCGTGTTCACACTACGTCAACAATGAGTGAGTAAGATGAGTGGCATGGAGCTTACTCAAGAACAGTACAAGCGGATTGAAGATTGCTTGCCAGTGCAGCGTGGCAATGTACGTCATGACA
>Ga0335080_10001419_pt1 | contig 23394 bp, 18 predicted proteins | sample Lox_Sample_34_FD_206720 | JGI IMG/M metagenome (GOLD analysis project Ga0335080, IMG submission 206720) | Soil microbial communities from Loxahatchee National Wildlife Refuge, Florida, United States - Lox_Sample_3.4 | ecosystem: Environmental > Terrestrial > Soil > Wetlands | place: USA...
GGCGCCGCCGGGGCCCATCCGCTGGGTCGTGGCGTAGCCCATGCCGCGCGGCGCGGCGACCGGCACCCCGGACAGGGCGCGCTGGATGTCGGTCCGCATGTCCGCGGCCGACTGGTAGCGCTGCGCGGGATTCTTGGCCATCGCCCGCAGCACGATCGAGTCGGCCCAGGTGGGGATCTCCGGGTCCAGCTGCGAGGGCGGGACCGGGTTCTCCCGCACGTGCTGGTAGGCGATCGCCACCGGGGAGTCACCCAGGAACGGCGGCCGGCCGACCAGCAGCTCATACAGCAGGCACCCGGTCGAGTACAGGTCGCTGCGCGCGTCCACCCGCTCACCGCGGGCCTGCTCGGGCGACAGGTACTGCGCGGTGCCGATCACCTGCGCGGTCTGGGTCATGGTGGCCTGCGCGTCGCTGACCGCCCGGGCGATGCCGAAGTCCATCACCTTGACCTCGCCGGTGCGGGTCAGCATCACGTTGCCCGGCTTGATGTCGCGGTGCACGATGCCGTGGCGGTGGCTGTAGTCCAGCGCCCGCAGCACCCCGTCGGTGATCTCCAGCGCCCGCTCGGGCAGCAGCCGGCGGTCGTCGCGCAGCAGGTCGCGCAGGGTGCGGCCGTCCACGTACTCCATCACGATGTAGGGAACGTGCGAGGGCCCGCTGTTGTCCTCGCCGGTGTCGTAGACCGCGACGATCGAGGGGTGGTTGAGGGAGGCGGCCGACTGTGCCTCGCGGCGGAACCTGGCCTGGAAGGTGGCGTCCCTGGCCAGGTCCTCACGGAGTGTCTTCACCGCCACCACGCGGTCGAGGCGTATGTCGCGTGCCCGGAACACCTCGGCCATGCCGCCGCGCCCGACGATGCCGTCGAGTTCGTAGCGGCCGCCGAGGAGCCGCGGCTGAGTCATGTCTCGCACTTCCGTAACCGTCCTGGATCGTAGTCAACCGTGCGCTGGGGTGATATGCCACTCCGGCGCGCGGGCCGTGCCTGGCCTGGCCGGCACCCGGTCCTGCTGTGCGTGTCCTGGGCGCTCATCGCTTCGCCTGCGAGGCCAGGTAGGCCATGTATGCCTGGACTATCTTGACCGCGATGGGCGCGGACGCGTCAGCCCCGAGCCCGCCGCCCTTGACTATGACGCCTACCGCAATCTTTGGGTTGCTGGCCGGTGCGAAGCAGGTGAAGACCGCGTCGTCGAGGTTGGTGTTGTTTATCCCGGTTTGCGCCGTCCCGGTCTTGGCCGCGATGGCGATGTTCGGGAGGAAGGCGGTGGCGTGCGCGGTGCCCTCAGGCGACTTGACCACGTTGATCATCATGCGTGTCACCTGCGCGGCCACGCCCGGGCTCACGGCCTGGCTCAGCACGCTGGCCGAGGTGTTCACCAGCGGGGTCAGGTCCGGCGCCGTGACCTTCTGGACCATGTAGGGGGTCATCAGCGTGCCGTGGTCGGCGATCGCCGCCGAGAACATGGCCTCCTGCAGCGGGGTGACCTGGTCGCTGTACTGGCCGATCGCGGAGTAGGCGGTGAGCGCAGGGTCGTTGCCCGGGATCGGCGGGTAGCTGCTCTCGGCCACCTGCAGCGGGATCCTCAGGTCCGGGTCGTTCATGCCGAACTTGACGGCCTGCTGCCGGATGGCGTTGTCGCCGAGATTCATGCCCAGGTTCCCGAACACCGTGTTGCAGGAGACGGTGAAGGCGAAGATCAGCGGGACCTTGCCGTTCCCGGTCGGGTTGCTGCCGTCGTCGCAGGGCAGGTTGTCGAAGTTGATCAGCTCTTTGGTGGTGCCGGGCAGCTTCAGGTTGGTCGGCGCGTACACCCGGGTGTCCGGGGTGTACTTGCCGGCCGAGAAGGCCGTGGAGCTGGTCACGACCTTGAAGGTGGAGCCGGGCGGGAACGTCTGCTCGATGGCCCGGTTGAGCAGCGGCTGGCTGGGCTCGAACCGGTAGTGGTTGTCGATCCGCCGGAGCTGGGCGCTGTTGAACGTCGCGTACTTGTCCGGGTTGAAGGTCGGGTAGGACGCCAGGGCGAGTATCGCGCCGGTGGACGGGTCGATCGCGACCGCGCCGCTGGGCATCCCGCTCGCCTTCAGCGCGTTGTAGGCCGCCGTCTGGGCGGCCGAGTTGATCGTGAGCTGGACGGTCGCGCCCCGCTTGGGCTTCCCGGTGACCAGGTCGATCAGGTTGTGGACCGTGAGCTGCGGGTCGGACCCGGACAGGAACTTGTCCTCCGCCTGCTCGATGCCGGTGGCGCTGTAGAGCGAGTCGTAGCCGGTCACCGGCGCGTACACGTACGGGTCCGGGTACGAGCGCTGGTAGCTGTAGATGCCCTTGACGTGCAACGACTGGGCGATGGTCTTGTTGTCCCCGGTGAGGATCGAGCCGCGCTGGAACTGGTACTGCTGGGAGAAGACCCGCGCGTTCCCGCGCTGCGCCGCCAGGCTGGCAGGCTGGAACGCCTGCACGTAGTTCACGCTGAGCAGCAGCAGCAGGAACATCGCCAGGGTGACCAGCGAGATCCGGCGCAGGGCGTGGTTCATCCGCCCCTCACCACCTGGGTCAGCCCCTCTTCCTGGATCGGCTGCGGCGCGGGCCGGCGCGCGGTGTCGCTGATCCGCATGAGCAGCGCGATCAGCATCCAGCTGGCGACCAGCGAGGAGCCGCCCTGGGACAGGAAGGGGGTGGTGATCCCGGTCAGCGGTATGAGCCGGGTGACGCCGCCGACGATGACGAAGACCTGCAGTGCGAGCACGAACGAGAGCCCGCCGGCCAGCAGCTTGGAGAACGGGTCGCGGACCGCGACCGCGGCCCGCAGGCCCCGCTGCACGATGAGGCCGTAGATGAGCAGGATCGCCATCAGGCCGGCGAGGCCGAGCTCCTCGCCGAAGGCGGTGACGATGAAGTCGCTCTGCACGAGCGGGGTCCAGTACGGCTGGCCGTTCCCGAGGCCGGTGCCGAGCAGGCCGCCGAAGCCCAGCCCGTACAGCCCCTGTACCAGCTGGTAGGAGCTGTGGTAGACGTTCTGGGCCGCGAACGGGTGCAGCCAGATCGTGACCCGCTCGCCGACGTGGGCGAACAGCTTGCTGGCCACGAATGCGCCGGACACGAACAGCAGGCCGCCGATGAGCAGCCACGATGTGCGCTGGGTGGCGATGTACAGCATGACCAGGAACATGCCGAAGAAGAGCGCGGACGTGCCGATGTCGGTCTCGAACACAAGGATGAGCAGGCTGGCGGCCCAGGCGATGAGCACCGGTCCGAGGTCGCGCGCGCGGGGCAGGTCGATGCCGAGCACCCGCCGGCCCGCGAGCGAGAGCACATCCCGCTTGGCGACCAGGTAGCCGGCGAAGAACACGGCCAGCGCCAGCTTGGCGAACTCGCCCGGCTGGACGGAGAAGCCGCCGACACTGATCCACACCTTGGCGCCGTTCACCTCGCTCAGCGACGACGGGAGCAGGGCGGGGATGGCCAGCAGCACCAGCCCGATCGCGCCCAGGGTGTAGGTGTAGCGCTGCAGCATGCGCGGTTCCCTGATCAGGGCGAGGACGGCGATGAACGCGGCCACGCCGACCATGCTCCACACCACCTGCAGGGCCGTGGTGGACGTGCTCATGGTGCTGATCAGGCGGCCCGCGTTGCCGTCACGCCCGGACTGCTGCAGCCGGTAGATCATCACGATGCCCAGCCCGTTCAGCAGCGCCGCGAGCGGCAGCATCAGCGGGTCCGCCCACGGGGCGAGCCTGCGGATAGCCAGGTGGGCCACCAGCATGAGGAGGGCGAAGGCGAGCCCATAGGTCACGATCCCGGCCGGGATCCGGCCGGTCATGCTCAGCCCGACGCTGGCGTAAGCGAACAGCACCACGGCGACCGCGAACACCAGCATGGCGAGCTCGGTCTGGCGGCGCCCGCGCGGCATCGGCACCGGGGCCGGCGGGGCCGGCTGCAGCGGCGGCGAGCGAACCGCCCGGGCTGCCGGGTCGCCCGGCTGGCCCGGGGTCGTCACCGCGCTCATTTGTCTGCCCCCCTCGCGGTGCGTCGTGCCGGAGGCGCGCAAGGGAGCACTTCGCTGGCTTCGGGGGGCGGTCCTCGGCGCCGGGACACCGCAGCGGCCCTGGCGGGCCTCGCGGCGTTCGGCCCGGCGCCTGCGGCGCATGGCTTCCATCGCGGGCGTTGCGCTTGGTCGTGCCGGAGGCGCGCTGGCCAGCAGCGCGGGAGGCGGTTCCCCGGCGCCTGCGGTGTCACAGGTGGGCCGTTCGAGGTCGGCAGAGCGTGTCTCAAGCCCCGGTCCCCGATGCCGTGCCTGGGGCGGGGCAGCCCGCGGGGATGACGGGCTGGGCCCCGGCCGGTTTGGGCGGCGGGGTGGCGGTGACCTTGCCCGCCTTGTTCTTCACCGGCGCGGTGGTGTGGTACTTCTTCTTGTAGTCGTTCAGCTTGGTGGTGTAGGCGCTCACCTTGGCCTGGTAGGCCTTGAGCGCGGCATCGGCGGTCACGCACGCCTGGTAGTCGCTGCGGATGCGCCCCACGATCCGCTGGGCGTGGCCCAGGCTGCTGGCCACGATGGTGGAGCGGATCGGCCCCTGGTCGGTGACCGGCACCGCGGCCAGCGGGATCGGTGTCTGCTGGTAGACGCTGGACAGCTTCAGCCCGGCCACGTTCTGGTTGATCCCACGGAAGATGGCGACGTGCCCCGCGTCCTCGCCGACGTAGTACTGGGTCTGGGTGTAGCGCCATGCCGCGTACCCGGCGCCGATGACCACGATGAGCAGCAGCGCGAGCAGGGACTTCACGATCGGCAGGCGCCGCCGGACATGCTCGTGCGGCTCGATCTCCTCCAGCTCGGCGGCCCCGCCGGCCGCGCGGGTCACCGGGTCGTCGTGGGCGATCGCGATGGCGGCCTGCGGGGCGGTCTGGGTGAGCACGTGGGCACGGCCGCCCGCGCCGTCGGCGCGCATCGGGGGCCGGCCGGCGCCATTGGAGGCGGCGCCCGCGAGCACCGACACCTCGCTGGGCGGGCGGACCGCGGTCGCGCTGTCCACCACGTCCGCGACGATGCAGGTGATGTTGTCCGGGCCGCCCCCATGGTTGGCCAGATCCACCAGCTGGCGTACCGCGTCGTCCGGTTCGGCGATGGTGGCCAGCACCGTGTGCAGGATCGACTCGCTCACCACGCCGGACAAGCCGTCGGAGCACAGCAGGTAACGGTCACCCACCTGCGCCTCGCGCAGGGTCAGGTCCGGCTCGACATCGTTGCTGCCATCCAGCGCGCGCAGCAGCAGCGACCGCTGCGGGTGGGTGGCGGCCTCATCCGGGCTGATCCGGCCGTCGTCGACCAGCGACTGGACCAGGGTGTGATCGTGCGTGATCTGCTGCAGCTCGCCGCCTGACAGCACGTAGGCGCGGGAGTCGCCGATGTGGCACAGGGCCACCCTGGTTCCCGACCAGAGCATGGCGGTGAGCGTGGTGCCCATGCCCCCGATGGAGGGATCGGCGGCGACCATGTCGTGCAGGATGTGATTGGCCCGGGTCACCGCCTCGGCGAGCGCGTCCAGCAGATCGTTCGCGGGCAGATCCTCGTCGAGGTCGGTGAGCACGGAGATGGCGACCGCGCTGGCGACCTCGCCCGCGGCGTGGCCGCCCATGCCGTCAGCGACCGCCAGCAGGCGGGGGCCCGCGTATGCCGAGTCCTCGTTCCCCTCACGGAGGAGACCGACGTCTGAGCGGACCGCGTATCGGAGTGCAAGTGTCATCTGCGCAGTTCCAGAACGGTCTTGCCTATGCGTATCGGCACGCCCGCGGGCACCGGCGTGGGCTGGGTCACCTTCTGCCGGTCCAGGTAGGTGCCGTTGGTCGATCCGAGGTCTTCCACGATCCACTGGCCGTCCTGGGGGAACAGCCGGGCATGTCGGCTCGAAGCGTAGTCATCGGACAGTACCAGAGTGGCATCGGTAGCTCGTCCGATGGTGATCTGCTGGTCTGCCAGCCCGATGGACGTGCCCGTGAGGGACCCCCCGGTCACCAGCAGCCGCTGCGGCGCCCCGCGGGCGGGCCGGCCGGGACGCGGGGGTTTGGATGCCCGCCCCCGCTGCGCCTTCTGCTGGCGGCGCTGCTGCCGGGCCGAGACCGCGGGGCCGAACAGGTCCGTGCGCACCACCCCTACTGCCGCGATCACGAACAGCCACAGGACAGCCAGGAAGGCGAGCCTGATCAAGGTGAGCGTGAGCGCGTTCATCGGGTCATGTGTCCTTGGTGGCCGTGACCGCTGGGCTGCCGGGCCGCTGGCTGCCGTGCTGCTGGTTGTCTTCCAGTGTGGCCCCTGCCTGAAGTCAGTAGATACCGTCCCGGCGGAATACCAGGGTCGTGCGGCCAAGCGTGACGCGGGTGCCGTCAGTAAGGGAGACGCGCCTGACCGGCTCGCCGTTGACGAACGTGCCGTTGGTCGATCCCAGATCGACCAGGACGACCTCGTCGTCCTCCACCCGCAGCTCGGCATGGTGGCGGGAGACGCCGGGATCGACCAGCCGCAGATCGCAGTCAGTGCCGCGGCCGAGCATGGTCACTGGCGCGGTGAGTTCGTAGGTGCGCTGCATGCTGCCGTCCGCCCCCGGCTCGGGGCCGGAGACCAGCAGCCTGGGCCGTCCCGAGAAGGCCCCGGGTGGCCGTGGCAGGTCGCTGGAAGGGCGCCGGATCTCCCCGCCCTCGACCGTCGTGCCCCGGATCACCCCCGAGCGGATACGGAAGGTACCCGTGGTCAGGTCAGGCAGGCCCTCGAAGCGCATCCGCACCGGGCCCACGAAGGAGTAGCCCTGTTCTTTGGCGTGCTCGCGGGCCAGCGTGGCAAGCTCGATCCCGAGGTTGTCCGCGTAGACCTGCAGGCGCTCATGGTCGGCCTCCGACAGCTCCACGACGAAGTCGTTCGGCACCAGGGTTCTGCCTTGCGCCACGATGGCGGCGCGGTCATCCATCTCGCGCTGCACCGCACTGGCGATCTCCACCGGCTCGAGCTCGGATTTGAACGCCCGCGCGAAGGCACCCTCGACCATGCCTTCGAGCCTTCGCTCGAAACGCTGTAGCACTCCCACCGGGCACCTCCTTCCCCTGCTCGCATCCGATCGTATCGGCGGTGAGGGTCACCTTGGCGGCGTGCTAACCTGACTCGTTGCCCGGGCGGGTGGCGGAACGGCAGACGCGCACGGTTCAGGTCCGTGTGTCCGAAAGGACGTGAGGGTTCAAATCCCTCCTCGCCCACTCAGCGCACCGGCCAGAGCCTATGTGCCCACGTCTCATTCGATACCCCTGTCCTCACGCATCATGCGCTGCCCCCGCGCGGTCAGGCACGCCGCTCTCACCCGGCAGCCATAGTCTCCCACCGCCGGGCACCGGCTCGGGCCACGAGCGGGAGAAGGCCCAGGTCAGCCGGTACGGATCACCTCCGCCACCGTCTTCGCCGCCAGCTCGATGCAGGCCTGGACCGGCGGTGACATCGGCTCGCCCAGCCCGAACTGCCGCGCCTCCACCCCGACGACCACCAGCTGGGGCGGGAGCTGCCGGAGCGCGCGCCCCAGCTCGATCACCTCGGCCAGGCCGAGGCCGTGTGTGCTGCCCGCCCCGGTGCCCACCGGGAGCGGCCCGTGGCAGGCGTGCAGCACGTGGACCGTGCCCGGCGGCTGCCCGGACCGCACCGCGTCGGTGATCACGACCAGCTCGGCCCCGGCCCAGGTGCCGATCAGCCCGGCCGGCTCCGCCCGCTCGGTCACGGTGACCCCGGGCGGGACCAGCTCCATGGCGCGCTCGGCGACCGCCGGCCCGGCCGCGTCGTCGCCCCGGTCACGCCGGCCGACCCCGACCACCAGCACCGCCCCGGTGCGCGCCCGGGCCGTCACCGGTGCTCCACGGTGAGGTCGAGGAAATGGGTGGCGCAGGAGATGCACGGGTCGTAGTTGCGGATCGCCTGCTCGCACTGGCGGGTCAGCTCGCCGTCGTCCAGCCGCAGCCGGGGCTGCACGAAGGCGCGCAGGTCGCGCTCGATGCTGATCTGGTTCTGCGAGGTGGGCGGCACGATCCGGGCATCGGTGATCGTGCCGTCGGCGGCGAGCCGGTACCGGTGGTAGAGCAGGCCGCGCGGTGCCTCGGTGGCCCCGTAGCCGGTGCCCGCCCGCGGCCGCACCGGCACCGAGGGAGCGTCCGCGCCCGGCCAGGAGCCGATGATCCGCAGCGCTTCCTCGCAGGCGTAGATGATCTCCACCGCGCGGACGATGATCGAGCGGAACGGGTTGCGGCAGGCGCTGCCCAGGCCCGCGTCACGCGCGGCGCGGGCGGCCAGCGGCGACAGGGCGGCGGAGTTGAGTGCGTAACGGGCGAGGGGCCCGGTCAGGTAAGCCTCGGTGCCGTGCAGCCGGGCGTGGAGCGCGTGCGAGTGCCGCACGTGCTCCTCGGTGACGTGCGCGTCGAATCCGGCGGCGGGGAACGCCAGGCCGCCGGAGGTCACCACCTGGCCGGCCTCGATGGGGTAGCCGTGCGCCGGGCGCAGCGAGAGGTACTCGCAGTCCTGGGTGAAGTCCGGGAAGTCGAAGCCGGCCACCAGCTCGGCCGTGGCGAGCGCGTCGGCCAGCGCTTCCGTCAGCGTGGCCTGCAGCCCGCGCAGCTCCCCGGCGGCGGGCAGCCGGAAGAAGCCGCCGACCCGCACGTTGACCGGGTGAATGGACCGGCCGCCCACCACGGTCATGATCGCGTTGCCGGCCTTCTTCAGCCGCAGCCCGCGTTCCACCACCGCGCGCTGGTCGCGGGCGAGGTCGATGGCGCTCTCGTAGCCGAGGAAGTCCGGCGCGTGCAGCAGGTAGATGTGCAGCGCATGGCTCTCGATCCACTCCCCGCAGTAGAGCAGCCGCCGCAGGTCGGCCAGTGGCTGCGGGACGGTGACCCCGCACGCGTCCTCGATCGCCTGGCAGGCGCTCATCTGGTAGGCGACCGGGCAGATCCCGCAGATGCGGGCGGTGATGTCCGGCGGCTCGGTGAAGGACCGGCCGCGCAGCAGCGCCTCGAAGAACCGCGGCGGCTCGAAGATGCGCAGCTCGACGTCGCTGACCTGGCCGTCCTCGACCACCACCCGCATGGCTGCCTCGCCCTCGACGCGGGCGAGCATGGGCACGTGCAGGGTCCGGCGGCCGTCGCCGGGGCCGCCCGTGGCCGGGGCACCGCCACCGCTCATTTGATGGCCTTCCTCGCGGGCGCTTCGCTGGCTTCGGGAGGCAGGTCCTCGCCGCCGGGACACCGCTCACGCTGGGTCGTGCCGGAGGCGCGCCAGCCAGCGCCTTGGCCCAGCGGCCGCGGCAGTCGTGGACAGTCCGGGATTGACAGAGGCCGTCTCATCCGGCCTGCTCCCCGTGGCGCTCGCTCTCGGCGCGGAACGCCGGGGCCGCGGCGTTGAACGTGCGGAACACCCGCTGCACGTCCCGTTCCGGCATGCCGAGGAAGGTGAGCCTGCCCGCCAGTGAGGCGGCGTTGGGGGTGTCCTGCGGCCCGAAGCAGCCGTAGCAGCCCCGGCCGTAGGCCGGGCAGAGCGCCCCGCATCCCGCGTGCGTGACCGGGCCCAGGCAAGGGGTGCCGTGGGCGACCATCACGCAGACGGTCCCGCGCCGCTTGCACTCCACGCACACGCTGTAGCCGGGGATCGGCGGCTTGCGGCCGTGCAGGAAGGCGCCCAGCACCGCCAGCAGCTGGCCGCGGTCGATCGGGCAGCCGTGCAGCTCGAAATCGACCGGCACGTGCGCCGCGATGGCGGTCGAGTCCGCCAGCGTCGCGATGTACTCGGGGTGGGCGTACACGGCCGAGCGGAACTCGCCGGCGTCGGCGAAATTGCGCAGTGCCTGGATGCCGCCCGCGGTGGCGCACGCGCCGATCGTGACCAGCCGGCGCGACGCCTGCCGCACCCGGCGGATCCGCTCGGCGTCGCCGGGGGTGGTGATGGACCCTTCCACCAGCGACAGGTCGTACGGGCCCGCCACCATCGCCCGGCTCGCCTCGGGGAAGTAGGCGACGTCGATCTCCCTGGCGACGGTGAGCAGCTCGTCCTCGCAGTTCAGCAGCGTCAGCTGACAGCCGTCACAGGAGGCGAACTTCCAGACGGCCAGCTTGGGCCGCCGGGAGGCTCCGCCCCCGCCCGCCCCGCCGGCGCTGGCAGTGCCCGTGCTGGTCATCTCAGAGTTCCCGTACCGTCATCAGGCCGGCCACCCGGTCGTAGCCCAGCACCGGGCCGTCGGTGCAGATGAACAGCTCCCGGAGCTGGCAGTGGCCGCACAGGCCGATCCCGCATTTCATGTTCCGCTCCAGCGAGATCCTGATCCGCCCGGCGGGCACGCCCGCGTCGATGAGCGCCATGGCCACGAACCGCATCATCACCTCCGGCCCGCACACCAGCGCCAGCGTGCTGGCCGGGTCGAACCCGGCGCCCGGGATCAGGCTGGTGACCAGCCCGACCGGGCCGGCCCAGCCGCGGTCGGCCCGGTCCACGGTGACGGCGAGCGCGACGTCGCCCTCCCCTGCCGCCCAGCGGGCGAGATCGTCACGGAACACCTGCTCGGCCGGTGTGCGCGCGCCGTAAAGCAGCACCACCCGGCGGTACGCCGCCCGGTTGGCGAGCGCCTCGAGCAGCGCCGAGCGCAGCGGGGCCAGCCCGATCCCGCCCGCGACAAAGACAAGGTCGCCGCCCACACCGTCCGTTATGTCCCAACCGGTCCCATAGGGGCCGCGGACGGTCAGCATGTGACCCGGCGCCGCCGTGGTGAGGTCGTGGGTGACGCCGCCCATGTCCCGGATGGTCTGCTCCACCGGGCCCGCGGCCGGTGAGCTTGTCACCGAGATGGGCGCCTCGGCGCCGCCGAACGTGCCGAGCATGGTGAACTGGCCGGCGGCGAACGCCAGCGGGACCCCGTCGGCGGGCTCGATCGTCAGGGTGGTGGTGTCGGCGGTCTCCGGCCGGGTGGCCAGCACCCGGAACGGGCGGGGCAGCAGCGGGGGCCCGGATGGGCGCGGGCGGGTGGCGCCGGCCGCCGTCATGGGGCTGCGTACATGTCGAGCAGGCGGGCGCGGGTGGCCTGCAGCCGGTGGGACATCGTCTGGGCGGCCCGTATCGCCAGCTCGAAGCCCAGCCGCGGGTCCGCCTCGCACTTCCCGCGCAGGCAGGCGGCGTCCAGCGAGACCACGCTGGTGGGCTCGACCGCCCGGCCGTCGAAGAACCAGCGGTGCGGCGGGATCAGCCACGGCCAGTCCAGCACCTCCCCCTCGCCCGCCGAGTCCAGCACGTGGGGCCCGGTGGCCGGGCTGAACAGCTCCAGGGCGATCCGGCCGCGGGTGACGAGGTAGAAGTGCTCCGCCGGGTGGCCCTCGCGGAACAGGTACTCGCCGGCCCGGATGTGCTCGTTGACGGCGCAGCCGGCCAGCTCGGCCAGGGAGCCGGCGTCCAGGTCGGCGAAGAACGGGTGGGCCGACAGGTAGTCGGCGATGGACCGGATCTTCACCGGGCTCGCCTCCCCGCCTGGCCCGGGGCGGGGGCGCTGCCCGGCGGGGACGGTGCGCCGCCGGGCGGGGGCGGCGTGCTGCTGGGCGGGGGCGGCGTGCGCAGCGCCGCGGCCTCCTCGGTGATGTCGATCGCGGCGGGGCACCAGGTGATGCACCGCCCGCAGCCGGTGCAGCCGGACATGCCGAACTGGTCGATCCAGGAGGCCAGCTTGTGGGTCATCCACTGCCGGTAGCGGGAGCGGGTGGAGCCGTGCACGCTGCCCCCGCTCAGGTGCGAGTGCTCGCTGGTGAAGCACGAGTCCCAGACCCGGTGCCGCTCGGCGTGGCCGCCGGCCAGGTCGGTGACGTCCTCCAGCGAGACGCAGAAGCAGGTCGGGCAGACCAGCGTGCAGTTGGTGCAGGCCAGGCAGCGTGAGCCCACGTCGTCCCAGCGGGGGTGCTCGGCGTTGTCATACAGCAGCTCACGGATGCCGCCGGTGTCGAGCTGGCGGCCCATCGACGCGGTGGCACGGGAGAGCACGTCATCGGCGGCGGCCAGCTCGGCCCGGCCGGCCGCGGTGGCCGCCGCGCCGGGCGGCAGCGAGGCGAGCAGGGCGTCACCGCGGGCGCTGCCGACGGTGACCACGAAGCGGTGCGTCCCGGCGCCGGTGAGCTCGGTGAGGGACAGGTCGAAGCCCGCCTCCGGGCGGGGGCCGGTGCCCATGGAGACGCAGAAACAGGTGCCGCCGGGATGGGAGCAGCCGACCGCGATGATGAAGGTGCCCTCGCGCCGGGCCGCGTAGGCCGCGTCGGTGAAGCCGCGCCCGAGCAGGATCGCGTCGTGGATGCCGATCGCGTGCAGGTCACAGGACCTGACCCCGAGCAGGGCGTAGCGGGGGGCGTCCTGTCCGCCGGGCCGGGCGGTGAAACCCGGCCCGTCCCGGTCCCCGGCCCAGACCAGCTCGCGGGGCGGGAACAGGATGGACTTCCAGGACTGCGCGGTGGCCGCGAACCCGAACAGTGCCTGATCGCCGCGCTGGCGCAGCCGGTAGTGAGCGGCGTCCTGCTCGTCCCCGCAGCCGGCCGGCAGGTCGCCGGTCCCGGTGATCTCGGCCAGCACGATAGTCCCGTCCCGGCGGGTGGGGCCGACCACCGTGAAGCCCTGGCCGCGCAGGGCGTCGATGATCGCCTGCAGCCCCGGCACCCCGATGACCGCGGCCGAGGCGCCGGGCGGCGGCGCTGTTGCGGGCGAGGCGCCCAGCGGGGGTGCTGCCGGCGACGGGCCGGGGTGAGCCTCCTCTGCCATCGGCCCCTCCGGATCTTCCGCATCACGCCGGCCTGCCATGCCCCCAGCGGTCCCCTCTGCTGCCTAGCGCCCCAGTATCGCCAGCGCCCCGGCCAGGCCAGAAGGGCCCAAAGTCCCTTCCCGGCCGGCTCCCGGAGGGGACCCTTCCCGGCCGGCTCCCGGAGGGGACCCTTCCCGGCCGGTCCCGGTGAGGTGTGCCCGCTCGCGGCGGGCCCGGGACCTGGGTCAGGGGACGACGATGACGGGGCAGCGCGCGTGCCGCGCCAGCCAGCCGGGCACCGAGCCGGCCACATGATGCCAGCGGTGCCCGGGTGCGCCGATGACGAGGGCGTCCGCCGCGGTTTCCTCGGCCGCGGCGGCCAGCTCCCTGGCCGGGCTGCCGCGCCGGGTGACGACGCACACGTCGATGCCGGCCCGGTCGCAGGTCTCGTCCAGCTCGGCGAGCAGCCAGCGCTCGGTCTCTGACCGGTCACGCACCGCCCCGATCACCTGGCCGGTGAGGGGCTCGCAGTAGACCGCTGGCGGGCTCACGTGGACCACCAGCAGCGGCCGCTCAAGGCGGCGGGACAGGCCAGCCGCGTAGGCCAGCGCATGGCGGCTCGACGGCGAGCCGTCGTAGCCGGCCACGACCGGGTGGTCGAGGGCGACGGCGGCGCCGTGCCGCGGCTCCTCGTCGCGGGCCCGCCGCCGCGAGCGGTCGGGCTGGCCCGGGAAAGGCGAAGATTCTGCCTGGTCCATGGCTACTCGTCCCTGTTAGGTCAATGCTCCGCGCCGAGGACCACTTCCGCAATCTATGTTAGTTTTGATAAAGCAACTATTCCAGTCGGCGTGGCCCGCCCGGCGCCCCGCGGGACCCGGCGCGCACGGCCGCCCGCAGGCCCTGACCGGCCTTGACACAGCACAAACCCGGACACGGCAGAATCGGTACTGTGCCGGAACTACCCGAGGTCGAGTCGCTCGCCATCTTCCTCCGGGAGCGCGCCGTCGGCCGGATCATCGACTGGGCCGCCAGCGCCAGCTTCGCGGTGCTCAAGACCTACCAGCCGGATCTGGGGGTGCTCAGCGGCCGGGAGGTCACCGGCGCCGTGCGCCACGGCAAGTTCCTCGACCTGGCGATCATGCCGGTGGCCGGGGCGCCGGCCGCTTCCGCCCCGGCCGGCGAACTGCACCTGATCACCCACCTCGCCCGGGCTGGCTGGTTGCGCTGGCAGGACAGCCTGCCGCCCAGGCCGCCCCGGCCCGGCAGGAGCCCGCTCGCGTTCCGGCTCCGGTTCGAGGGCGGCAGCGGCTTCGACCTCACGGAGGCGGGCACCCGCAAGCGGCTGGCCGTCTACCTGGTCGAAGACCCCGCCCAGGTGCCGGGGATCTCCTCGCTCGGCCCGGACCCACTGGCGGACTCCTTCACGGCCGGGACGCTGGCCGGGCTGCTCGCGGGCCGCCGCACCCAGATCAAGGGCGTGCTCAGGGACCAGAAGATCATCGCGGGAATCGGCAACGCCTACTCCGACGAGGTCCTGCACGCGGCGAAGATGTCCCCGTTCAAGCTGGCGTCCAGCCTCACCCCTGATGAGGTCGCCGGGCTCTACACCGCGATGCGGAGCGCCCTGGCGGAGGCGGTGGCCAGGTCGGCCGGGCTGGCCGCCGGGGAACTCAAGGCGGAGAAGAAGGCGGGCCTGCGGGTGCACGGCCGGGCGGGCCAGCCCTGCCCGGTCTGCGGCGACACCGTGCGCGAGGTGTCCTTCGCCGACTCCGCCCTCCAGTACTGCCCGACCTGCCAGACCGGTGGCAAGCCACTGGCCGACCGGAGGCTGTCCCGGCTGCTGAAATAGCGGCACGCACCGGAGATAGCGGTACGCACCGGAGATAGCGGTACGCACCGGAACGCGGCGTGCCCCACCGGTGACAGCAAGCTCAAGAGTGATCTTTTTGTTACCAATGCCGCTGAGGTGACACCCGGCGCTCCCGTAGCATCACGAAGTTGGTGATCCCTGGGGAGGGACGGTCCACGGCGAGGACGGTCCTGGGGAAGGGAGACATCTGGGTGCGCCATCACCTGTCCTTGCACTCCGCGGGCGCCTGCGCACTCCTCGCCAGCCTCGCCATCGCGGGACTGGCCGGCTCGCCGGCCGTCGCCTCCACCGCCGGGCCGGCCGCATCCACGGCTGCCCCCGCGGCCCTGCCCGGGGCGCTCCAGGGAGTGGACGTCTCGTCCTTTCAGCATCCGACGAGCACAACGCCCATCGACTGGGCCGAGGTCGCCGGGGCCGGGATCCAGTTCGCCGCGGTCAAGGCGACCGAGGGCAACTACTACCAGAACCCCTGGGCCCTCAAGGATCTGGCCGGGGCACAGGCGGCCGGGCTGTCGGTGATCGCCTATGCGTTCGCCAACCCGAACGGCGGCGGCCACAGCAAGAGCCCCGCCGTCCAGGCCGACTACCTGCTCAGCTACCTGGGCGCCAGCTTCCGCAACGTGCCGGTCCTGCTGGACATCGAGTGGGACCCGTACGTCAACACCGACCACACCAACTCCTGTTACGGGCTCAAGCCGAGCGCCATGGTGACCTGGATCGCCGGGTTCGACAGCGAGATCAAGGCCAAGACCGGCCGGCTGCCGATCATCTACACCGCCAAGAGCTGGTGGCAGACGTGCACCGGGGGCAGCACGGCGTTCGGGCAGACCCCGATCTGGCCGTCCGATCCCAATACCCCGGGCAGCCCGCTGCTGCCGGCCGGGTGGGCGAACTGGGGCTTCTGGCAGTACGGCCTCGGCACCGTGCCCGGCATCGACACCACCGACACCGACCTCGATCAGCTCAATCCTGCCCTGATCCCCCTGCTCAGCCCCGGTACCAGGACCGGCGCCGGAGGCGGCGCGGCCTCGCTCCAGATCGGCCAGGCGGATCCGGTCAGCGGCCAGGCGCCCTCGTTCTCCGCCACGGGACTGCCGCCCGGGACGTCCATCGGCGCCGGCGGCCGGATCTCCGGCTGGCCGGGCACGCCGGGCACGTACCACCCGGTCGTGACCGCAGCCGCCGGCGGCACGTCCGGGTCGGTCTCCTTCCCCTGGACGGTGAGCCTGGCCAGCCAGGGGCCGGCCGGGCCGGTGAAGCTTGACCTCGGCGGCAAATGCCTCAACGACGTCGGCAACAGCGCGGCGAACGGCACCCGGGCCGAAATCTGGAAGTGCAACGGGAGCGCCGCCCAGCAGTGGACCTACGTGCAGGACGGCACGCTCCGGATACACGGCAAGTGCCTGGTGCCGCCCGGGTCCAGCCCGGCCAGCGGCGCCAAGGTGCAGCTGGCGACGTGTACCGGGGCCCCGGTCCAGCAGTGGTGGCTGACCTACCCCCGGAGCATCAGCTCCTCGCTGGCCGCGATCCCGGTCACCCTGCTGAGCCCGGCAACCGGCATGTGCCTGAGCGATCCCGGCTGGAGCACCAAGAACGGCACCCGGGTGGTCATCGGGTCGTGCAACGGGAACAAGAACCAGGCGTGGACGCCGCCCGCCGGGCCGGTGTCGTCCCGGGTCGCCGGGCTCTGCCTGGATGACAGCAGCGGGACCGCCAACGGCACCATGATCGACGTGTCGAGGTGCGACGGCAGCGTCGCCCAGCAGTGGACCACCGGGCCCGACGGCACCGTGCGGGTCCAGGGGAAGTGCCTCGACGTCCAGGCCGGCGGCACCGCCGCTGGCACGCCCGTGAACCTCTGGTCCTGCAACGGGACGGGCGCGCAGCAGTGGCAGCTCGTCCCGGGCACCGCCGGGGTCACCCTGGTGAACCCGGCGTCCGGCCTCTGCCTGTCCGACCCGGGCAATTCTGGTGCGAGCGGGACGGCGATGGAGATCGACCCCTGCACCGGCGCGACCGGGCAGGAGTGGCGCGACCTGTAGCGCCCGCGGGCGGCGGGCACCGCTGCGCCGCGGATTCGCCGGGCCTGGGCGCTCCGGCGATGGCACCATGAAGCCGTGGCAGAGCAGCGGGCGGCCGCCGGGCAGGACCGTGTGGACGCGACGGCGCGTGCGGTCGTGGAGAGCGCGGCCGACGCCATCGTGGCGTTCGGCACGGACCGGACCGTCCTGCTGTGGAACCCGGCCGCCGAGCGCATGTTCGGCTGGAGCGCGAAAGAGGTCATCGGCACCGAGCCGCCGATCATCCCGGAGGAGCTGGAGGCCGAGCACAACGCGGTGCTGGAACGGATCCGCACCGGCGGCCAGATCTCCTTCGCCACCCGCCGCGCCCGCAAGGACGGGGCACTGCTCGACCTGCGTATCGACATCAGCGCGCTGCGGGACCGGGCCGGGGAGATCATCGGCTGGGTGAACGTCTGCCACCGGACCGGCGCGGACCAGGCCGCCAGGAGCTACATGGCGCAGCGCGCCCGGGTGGTGCGCAAGCTCGGGGACGTCGTCGCGGACATGACCGCCCAGCGGGACCTGGAGGCGGTGCTCGACCGCATCGCCGCCAGCCTGTGCGAGCTGACCGGGGCGGACGCGGGCGGGTTCGTGCTCATCGAGGAGGGGCGGCTGCGCCTGGTCAGCATGGAAGGCCTCCCGGCCAGCCTGCGCGGCCGCACCGCCGACCTGCCCACCAGCCTGGTCGGCGAGCTGATGCGGTCGAGCCGGACCGTGATGATGGCCACCGACGAGGCGGGAGGGTTCGACGACCTGATCTGGTCCGCCCTGCCCGGGCTGCACACCATCGCGCTGGCCCTGTCACACGTGGGCGGCCGCCCCTACGGCGCCCTCTACGCCCTCTACAGCCGCCGCAAGGTCGGGCACATCGAGCTGGAGCTGCTGGAGCTGATGGCCGGCCACGCGGGCGTGGCGCTCACCAACGCCATGGCCTTCGAGGAGGTGGTCCGGCAGCGCGCGCACGAGCGGGCGGTCATCGACGCCAGCGCGGACGGTATCGCCGTGCTCGACTCCGGCGGGCTGATCCGGCAGTGGAACCCGTCGGCGCACAAGCTGACCGGGATGTCGGCGGAGGAGGTCGCCGGCAAGCGGCCGCCGTTCCCGGTGCCCGAGCCCGGGGGGCCCACGCTGACCCACCGGCTCCCCAGCGGCCGCTGGCTCGAGGTGATGTGCAACGGGCTGAACGGCAGGCAGGAGCAGGTCGTCGACTTCCGCGACGTGACCGCGGCCAAGGAGCTCGAGGAGGCCAAGGACCTGTTCCTCGCCACCACCAGCCACGAGCTGCGGACGCCGATCACCGTGGTGCAGGGGTTCGCCAGCACCCTGGCCAGCCGGTGGGACAAGCTGTCCGACACCGAGCGGCGCAGCGCGGTGCAGACCATCGCCGAGCGGGCGGGATCGCTCGGCCGGCTGGTGGAGCAGCTGCTGCTCGGCTCGCGCGCGGGCGCTGACCAGCTCACGGTGACCAACGGGGCGTTTGACCTGGCCCAGCTGCTGCGCGGCGCGGCGGTGGCGTTCCGGCCGCTGTCGCAGCGCCACACGCTGACCGCCGAGATCCCCGCTGACCTCCCGCTGGTGCACGGCGACATGACCGCCACCGACGTCATCGTGGGCCAGCTGCTGGAGAACGCCTTCAAGTACTCACCGGACGGCGGGGCGGTCACGATACGGGCCCGGCCGGCCGGTGAGTGGATCGAGGTCACCGTCGACGACGAGGGGATCGGCATCGCGCCCGGCGATCACGAGCGCATCTTCGAGCGGTTCGTGCAGGGAGAGGCCGGCGACCGCCGCCGGTTCGGCGGCATCGGGCTCGGGCTCTACATCGTGCGGCAGCTGGCCCGCGCCCAGGGCGGAGAGGTCGCCGCCAGCTCCCGCGCCAGCGGTGGCACCCGGATGATGCTGCAGCTGCGCCGGGCCGACCCGCCCGCCTGACCCGGGGGAGCCCGGGCCCCGGGGCGGCGGTTCCCGCGGTCAGTGCTTGGCGGGCTCGCGGGCGAGCGGCTCGCCGCCGGTGGCGGCCAGGTAGGCGTCGATGATCGCCGGGACGTCGTCGCCGGCCTGGACGATCTCGCCCTTCTCCAGCCAGATCACGCGGTTACAGGTCTCCTCGATCTGCGCCATGCTGTGGGCGACGATGAACACGGTCCCGGCCTGCGCGCGGAGCTCCTCGATCCGCTGGCGGCTCCTGACGCGGAACTCCGCGTCCCCGGTGACCAGTGCCTCGTCGATGAGCAGCACCTCATGGCTGCGGGCAGAGGCGATGGCGAACCGCAGCCGTGAGCCCATGCCGGTGGAGTACGCGCGCATCGGCAGGTTGATGAAGTCCCCGACGCCGGAGAAGTCCACGATGCTGCGGTACCGCTCCTTGACCTCCCGCGGGGTCATGCCCATCGCGAGGCCGCAGACCACCACGTTGCGCTCGCCGGTGAGGTCGTCCAGCAGCGCCGCGTTGACGCCCAGCAGCGAGGCGTGGCCGGTGGCGTAGACGGCGCCCTGCTCGGGGGGGAGCAGCCCGGCGATCGCCCGCAGCAGGGTCGACTTGCCGGAGCCGTTGCGGCCGATGACGCCGACGGCGTCGCCGCGGTTGGCCACGAACGAGACGCCGCGGATGGCGTGCACCTCGCGGACCGACGGGCGGCGCTGCCGTCGCGCCATCCGCAGCAGCGCCGTGGCCGCGGTGCCCTTGTCGGACTTCGAGCCGAACACGCGGTAGACCACGTGCAGGCCGTCCACGACCACCATGGGCTCTGCCACTGGCGTGGTCAGGGGCTCAGCCGCGGCCATAGGTCACCTCCGCCCGCCAGAAGACGAAGAAGCCGATGACGATCGCGAGCAGCGCCCACCCGGCGCCATACATCCACAGGCTGCCGCCGCCGACCACGAGGTGACAGTGGTCGACCGCCGCCGGGCTGGTGGTGGGATGCGCCTTGACGGCCGCCAGCTGTGCCTCGCACAAGGCACGGTCATACGGCTTGTACGTGCCCACGGTGGTCCGCAGCGACGTCAGCAGCGCGTTCCTGACCAGCGAGATGTAGACCGCGACCGGGTTGATCTGCATCAGGTAGCTCAGCTTGGCGTGCAGATACAGGGTCGCCAGCGCGGGGATGAAGAACATGACCCCGGACACGTACATCCACGTCCGCACGATGAACGGGATCAGCTGGCTGACGTCGTCCACGCCCGCGCCGATGCGCGCGAGGATGAGCCCTACCCCGACGTTGAAGAAGGTCTGCAGCGCGATCGCTGGCACCACGAGCAGCCAGTACCAGGTGATGGGCTCGCCGAAGCCCAGCACGATCACGATCAGCACGACCATCGAGATGGCCATCTGCTGCAGCTCGATCAGCACGTAACCCAGCGGCAGGCAGGCGCGGGGGAAATGCAGCGCCCGGATCAGCGGCAGGCTGTCGTTGATCACCCGGGACGAGATGATGAACGAGCGCTGGGTGAAGTTGAAGATGAAGACGCCGGTGACCAGGAAGGGGATGAAGTTGGGCACCCCGCGCTTGGTGTCCAGGATCACCCCGAAGATCAGGAAGTAGACGGCGGCGTTCAGCAGCGGGGTGAGGATCTGCCAGACCTGGCCGAGCCGCGCCTCGCTGTACATCGCCACGTTGCGGGCGGTCGCGAAGGCGACGATGAAGTGACGCCGCTGCCACAGCTGCCGCAGGTAGGCCAGCGGGGACGGCCGGGCGGCGCTCGGCTTGAGCCCGTAGCGGGCGGCGAGCTCAGGCAGCGGCTCGTCCGGCAGCAGCCCCTGCCGCCCGGGCGCCGCCGCGTCCTCGGCCTCGCCGCCGCTGCTCAGCGTGCCGGGCGCGCTCAGGGTGCCCGGCCCGCCGCGCCGGCCGACCCGGTCCCGCTCGCTCACCGCGGCAGGCCTGAGGCCAGTGAGTTGTATGGGGCAACTCTCATGGGGCGACTGTACCATCGGGGGAGTTGTACGGTACAACTATCCATGTGGACCCTTCGATGGAGGACGCGGACCTCGACCGGCTCCTCGCCCGGCTGCTGCGGGTGGTGAACCCGGCTGCCGTGCCGGGGGCCGGGGCCGGGACTGCGGCTGAAGGGGCAGAACAGGCGGAGCAGCCCGGCCAGCCCGACGGGCCCGACCGGCCCGCCACGGAGCATACTGCCGCAACCGAGGCGGGATTCCCCGCGGTTTCGGCTTCGGAGGCCCGCGCCCTGATCGAGCTGCTCGCGGCGCGGGGCATCGCCCAGGGCCAGCTGGCCGTCCTGCTGGGTCTGGAGAAGAGCACCGTGAGCCGGCTGGCGGCGGGCCTGGAGCGCAAGGGCTGGCTCAGGCGCGGCCGGGACGAGGAGAACCAGCGCTTCGTGCGGCTCTACCTCACCCCGGAGGGACGCGTGATCGCCGCCCAGGTGTGGCAGGCCTGGCAGTCACGTCAGGCGAGGATCCTGGCGGGCCTGTCGGCCGAGGAGCGCGCGGGCCTGGCGGCCGGGCTGCGTGGCCTGGTTCGCGGCCTGGCGGCCGAGGGCCTGCCGGAGGACGCCCCCGGCCCGCCCGGCCCACCTGGCCCGGCTGGCCCGGCTGAGCCCGGTGGGCCCGCCGAGGCGCCCGTGACGAGCCGGTACACCGAGACGCCGTCCGCCCGGTAGGCGAAGCGGAACCCGGACCGGGGCAGGAACTGCCGGAAAGCAGCGCTGTCCGTCCAGACGAGCACCCAGCCGACGTGCATCAGCCGCGCGCTGCGCCGCGCCGCCCGCAGCTGCGCCGGTGTGCCGCTCCCCAGGCCTGACTGGATCCGCAGCAGGGCGGCGTAGAAGGGCCGGCCGGTGATGCCCGTGAGGGTGGCGGGCGGGATCCGGGAGACGTAGGCGTCTGCCAGCGGGTGGCCGTCGGCGGTGGCCAGCACCATGCTCTCCGGCGGGAACGGCCGGCCGGCCACCGGCAGCCCGCCCCGGATGCCAAACGGAACGTCCACCACGATCGCGTGCGAACGGTCGGCCGCGATCGGCCCGTCCAGGGCGGGCAGCGCGGTCGGCATGACCCCGATCGGCCACATCCGGGTGGTGAGGTTGCCCGACCAGCCTGCCTCCAGGACGCCCAGCACGAGCAGCACCGCGAGCAGCGGCCGGGCGCGCGCGCCGAGCCAGCTGGCCGCCGCCCCCGCCAGCAGGGCCGCGGCCACCAGCCCGAGCTCGGTGAACCGGGCGGCCTCCCGGAAGTTGGCAAGGCCGGGGATCCGGACGAACCAGGTGAAGGGCATGAGCGCGGACATGGGCACCCCGTGCCACACGATGGCGAGCGGGTGGTACGCGCGGTCCAGGATCCACGGCACCGGGCCGAGGGCGAGCACCGAGCAGCCGCACCAGAGCAGCCCCAGCAGGCGGGCGGCGGGCCGCCGCCACGCGACCACCAGCCCGGCGAGCGCCGCCAGGCTCACCACCAGCCCGTAGCCGATCATCACCCAGCCGGCCCGGCCGTGGTAGTACAGCCCGGTCAGGCGGGCCAGGCCGTACCCGGACAGCCGGGGCGACGGCGCGAACATCTGCACCAGGCCGGCCCCGGACCCGGTGTAGTCGTCGGCCAGCACGGCCGGCGGAATCCGCGCCCCGCCGCTGGCCGTCTGCCAGATCATGGCGGCGAGCTGCGGGCTGGCGACGACGACGCAGGAGGTGGCCGCCAGGGCGACGGACCGCAGCTTGGCGAGCGAGGGCCGGCGGGTGAGCCAGGGCAGGAGGGTGAGCCCGGCCAGGATGACCACCAGCACCGCCGACTCCTGGTCGGTGAGCAGGGCCGCGCCAACGACGGCTCCGAGGACGACGGCCTGGCGGCGGCCGGGCGCCCGCCGCAGGTGCACCGCCGCGGCCAGGGTCAGCGGCAGGAACAGCGCCCCGAGGGCCAGGTTCACCTGGTACCAGCTGCGCCAGGTGAGGTTGGAGGACAGGCCGAAGAACGCGCCAGCGGCCATCGCCCCGTAGCCGGTGGGCAGCCACAGCCGCGCCGCCCGGTACATCGCGTAGCACAGCAGGCCGGGGCAGGCGATGGAGAGCAGGTTGTAGGAGGCACTCGGGCCGAAGATGAGCGTGACAGGGGTCATCAGCAGGCCCGGCAGCGGCATCAGGGTGTGGTAGGCAAGCTGCTCGCCGACCGGCGCCGCGAGGTAGCTGGTCGCCCACGGGTTGCCGAGATGGGTCACCTGGCGGGCGAGCCACCAGAAACCCCAGACGTAGGCACCGGCGTCGCGCGACGAGGGCAGGGAGCCGGCCAGGTAGGTCACCCGGGGCCAGGTGACGGCGATCCCGGCGGCCAGGTAGCAGGTGAGCAGCGCCAGCTGGCGCGCTGGCCCGGATGAGGCCAGGCGCCGCCAGCGCCGGCCCGGCCGCGCGCCCGGCCAGCCGCGGGAGGGCGGCGTTCCCGGCTGGCTGCGGGAGGGTGCCAGGGGAAGCTGCGTGCCGTGCTGATCGCCGGCCTCCGCGGGCCACGCGCCGGCCCGGTCCGCCGTGCCGACGCCACCGCGCCCGGGCCGGCTGTCACCCTCCGGATCCATGCGCTCCCTGTGCCCCCATCTTGCGGGCCGCCATGCCTGCGAGCCTGGCCTGGCCACCATTTCGTCAAAGGAGTTTTGCACGAGCTGCGGAAGGGGCCGGTTATGACATCGACAAGCTTTGGTCAGGATAAGAGTGGACCCTCAAACCAGGTCACGAGCAGGGCTTTCTCTCATCAGAATTTG
>Ga0335080_10001420_pt1 | contig 23392 bp, 21 predicted proteins | sample Lox_Sample_34_FD_206720 | JGI IMG/M metagenome (GOLD analysis project Ga0335080, IMG submission 206720) | Soil microbial communities from Loxahatchee National Wildlife Refuge, Florida, United States - Lox_Sample_3.4 | ecosystem: Environmental > Terrestrial > Soil > Wetlands | place: USA...
CAAATTGCCCGGCCGGGTATGCCGCGAAAATGCCGCAGGTCCGCTCCTCGGATCAATGCAAGCGGCGTCCTTCTTCGATGCCGGTTACCTCATCGCCGGGATAATTGCACCTCATCCAGCAAATTTTTGATAACGTTCGACTTATTGGCGCGTCTATAGGAACAAGGGTCGACCTTCAGCCGTACTATGAGGTAGGATTCGGAACACAATTTCCTCGGAATGACTCAGAATCGACCACATCGGGCACGCTTCGGGCCGTACGAAGTCGACCTCCACACCCATGAGCTGTGGAAATTTGGCACGCGCCTGAAACTGATCGGGCAGCCGTTTGAAATTCTCGCTGTTCTGTTGAGCCGGCAAGGGGAACTGGTGACGCGCGAGGAACTACGCGAACGCCTCTGGACGGCTGACACCTTCGTCGACTTCAATCACGGACTCAATGCTGCGGTGAACAAGCTGCGTGAGGCGCTGAGCGACTCGGCCGACGAGCCCCGATACATCGAGACGCTCCCCCGCCGTGGCTATCGATTCATTGCTGCGGTGGAATGGATCGAGCGCCCTGCGCTGGCCCAGCCCGAACCCGTTTCCGTTCCGGTTCTCACGCCGCAACCCGAGGTGACTGCTGCGGTCGCCGAAGCGCCGCCTCTCGAAACCGAACCGGCACCGGCGCCGTCGCGGGCGCCGCGGAGACGCTATTTCGTCGGCTACGCCCTTGCGTTGCTGTGTCTGGTGGCCCTGATTTTCCCATTCGTCCATCGAGGGTACTTCGGTTTGGGATCTGGCAGTCTGGCGCAGGCTTCGGTCGAACACACCCGGCCGCTGCTTTCGATCTCCAATACCCAGAACCCGGCATTTTCTCCGGATGGGAATTACGTGGCCTTCTACCGCGAGCACTCCTCGGCAGGAGAGGCGGGTATCTACACAAGCCAGGTCGGCAGTTCCCAGATTCTGCAACTCACGCAGGACGAGGACGATTGCTGCCCCGTTTGGTCACCTGACGGGCATTGGATCGCGTTCTCGCGCCGGCATGATGGCAAATACTCGATCCACGTCGTGGCTGCCGAAGGCGGCGGGCCAGAGAAGGAGAAGGCCGAAAAGGCGCTGGAAGCATCCACCGGCGCATTCAAGGTGAGTTACTCGATGTCGGTCGAGCGGATCTGCGACACGGGCGGCATAGCACCGCGCCGCGGAGAGATCGACTGGTCGCCTGAGGGGAAATCGATTGCCTTCGCCGGTCCGGACGGCCTCTACCTCGTGGATATCGAGAAAGCAGGCGCTCATCGTCTCACCGAAGCGCCGGGACGAGCCGAAGACTGGGGACCGCGGTTTTCTCCGGACGGTAAAACCGTGATGTTCGTTCGTACCAGCCCAATCGGCAAACCGGAGGAGATCTTCACCGTTTCCGCCGCCGGGGGTGACGCAAAGCGGATCCTGGCGGAACCGGGTCGCATCCCCAGCCCGCCGCAGTGGTCGTACGACGGTAAGTCCATCATTTTCTCGGCCAATCGAACCGGTCACCCTTCTCTGTGGCGCGCCCAGTTGGATTCCCCCGATTCCGTAGTTGAGGTCGCCCAGGCAGGCGCCCCCGCCTGGGATCCGACTGTTTCTCGCCACGGATACCGCTTGGGCTACGAACGCCTGCTCCGCAGCTTGAGCATCTGGCAAATCGATCTGACCGACTCCCGCGACAAGCGACCCTATCTCGTCGTCTCTTCGACGAGCGATACCGACCAGGGCCCGGGGCCGCAGTTCTCTCCCGACGGCCAGAAGCTCGCCTACATGTCGGACCGCTCCGGCACCATGGAGATATGGATTGCCAACCGCGACGGCAGCAATCCCTTTCAGCTGAGTGCCGTTGGCGGCGCCGGTACGCCGCGCTGGTCGCCCGATAGTCAGGCAGTAGTGTTCGACGTTACCACCTCGGACGGATCGAAGATTGTCTCTACGGACCTGCATGGGGGCGCGCCCCAGATTCTCACTCCGGACAACACGCACAACGTCTGCCCCAGTTGGTCGCATGACGGCAAGTGGGTCTACTTCGCTTCGACGCGTTCGGGCTCGTGGCAGGTGTGGAAGGTTCCCGCTGCTGGAGGAGCGGCGCAGCAGGTAACCCAACTCGGTGGCCACGCGGCACTCGAATCGGTGGACGGCAAGTATCTGTACTACGCGAAGAATGCATTCGCCGAGCCCGAGATCTGGCGTGTCCCCGTTGCCGGCGGACAAGAAATCTCAATGCCCCTGGTGCGGCCGGGCACGTGGGCGAGTTGGCAGGTGGTGCAGGGAGGGATTCTGTTTGTTGGGCCAGCGCTCGGACATCAGGCTGTGCTCAGCTCGTACGATTTCGCTCAGGACCGTACGACGATCCTCTCGATCCTCGACAAGACTCCTTACTGGCTGGGGGCGACACCCGATGGCAAGCTGGTGGCTTTCGATCAACCGGGCCGCGAGCAGGCCCAGGCCATGCTGGTGGAAAACTTCCGGTAGTCGGTGCCTTTCAGCGTTTTCCCGAGACTGTCAGCAACTTCACCGTCTGGTTTGCGGGTGCGCGGCTGACATAGCCGATGGCTCCGGGCGTGGCTTCAATGTAGGTCAGCATGGCTTCCTCAGAGCTGAACTCTTTTGGCATGGAGCCCTGTCCCGTGAACACCGCCTTGCGCCAGCGGGCGCGGAATTCGTCGGACGTGTCGCCGATGTGGCGGTGCAGGAACACTTCATGGGCCGGACCGCCCTTCAACAATACCGGGATGGCGCGCGATCCATCGCTGAAGCGATAGCGCGCCCCGGTGAAGATGTCGCGCAACTCCGTCTCCGAGATCTGGGAAACCGAAACTGTCCGATGCACCACGATGGTCACGTCCTGGGCGCGCATCAGAGTGGAAGCGAAAAGAATTGCCGCGATCGCATTGGCCAGGCAAACTGCGCGTTTTCTTTTCATCACGCCCCCTAGAAAGTGAAGCCGACGCGCGAGGCGAGCAGCAGTGAGTTGGGCTTCAGGCCGTCAGGATTCGTCGAGGTGTAATAGCCAATCCCCGTTCCGTGCAGAATGTGCACTTCCATCTTGGCGTAGAAGTTCGAGTTGAAGTTAAAGCGCCCGGAGAGCGTCCAGTCCTTCGAGTAGTTCTCCGGCAGGGAAGTGTCGGCGGCCTTGTTGATGTAGTGGCTGTAGTAGGTGCCGACCTGCAGCTTCTTGGTCGCCTGATAACTGACCATCGGGTACCACGAGCGCTGGTCAATCTGCACTGGGAAATTGTCTTCCCCCGATTGCAGGTTCCATACGATGGGCAGGCGCCAGTATTCTCCGGCGACATACCATTTGCCGTGAGTCCATTCGGCGTAGTAGGCGGTCATGACGGAGGGCGCGACGTGCAGCGTGCCCTGCGGCCCGACGCCGTCCAGTCCCTGAGTCTCGGCGCTGGTGCCGACAATCAACCCGTGCACCGGAGTTGCCCAGCGCAGGTCGCCGCCAAACGCCTTGCCGCTTGGAGGCGTGGGAAAGGTAAATCCAACGTCGGCTAGAGAGTGCAGATATCCGCCGTGCTCATCGAGGCGGCTTTCGCCTGCGTAACCGCGAAATTGCATCCGTCCTGCCCGGTTCCCCAGGGGCAGCCAGCCATACACCTCACCGCCGAGCATGGCCAGGTCAAAGTCGCGGTTGTCGTCGGGATAGTTCGCCTGCGGCAACAGCGTCCAGAGGAACAGCGAGTCGACGTCCTGCGAGTCGTTGAACAGTCCCAGGGGCAGCTTGATCTTGCCGCCGCGCACGCCCAGATGCTCGTTGATCTTGTAGTCTCCCGAGGCCCAGTCGACCAGCACGTTCGGACCGCCGATCTCGCCCATCTGGTACATGTGCAACTGAATCCCGACGCGCAACTTCTCCGAGATCGGATCATTCACGCTCAGAGCGCCTTCGGTCCACTGGAGGCTGCCCGAGCTGGACTTCATGGTCAGGTAGTTGTTCTGGGTGCTGAACAGAAAGCCCTGGGTGACGAACCCGTGAAACTGCAGGTTCTCGAGGTCCTGCGCCCAGAGTCCGAGAGAGGAGAGACAAACCAACGCCAATGCGACGAGTTTGGACATGAATACGTGCTCCGCAAAAGTACTTATCGGCCATCACGAATTCTGTCTTCACGGCCGCCCGGGTGCCCGAAGTCACAAAACTGCTGTCAAGACGATGAATTGGCGAAGATCCCGCTAACTCATTCACAAATCAGCGCAAATATTTCCAAAAACCTTGCCGGTTGCCCCTGGCAAAAATGCCATTCTGAAAATAGATAGGAAATTTGAAGGCGCAGCCCACCAAGGCGTGCGCCTTTTTTGTTTTCTGGACGGTATAAGCCCGCGGCGGGGAAAATGCGACGACATTGGATCATGATCGTTCTGGGATGGCTCTACCTGGCCCGTGCTGTTGCGGAGGTCCATAGCCTATCGCTTCCGATCTCCGGAGAGCGCCACGCTCGCAGCGCTTTTCAGATTGTTTCAGGAGCATCTGGCCTCCCCATGGTCCGGCAGCCACTTGTTTCAGGAAGAGATCTGGCGAAGTCCTTAGGCGTGAGCCGTCAGCGCCGAAGCGGGGTGCCGCGGAGCGTTGGAACTGGAGTGCGACTCCACGTGGAAACGGGAAATCAGGGCTCCGAGTTTCTTCGACATCTCGGCGAGCGACTCCGCGGCTTGAGCCGACTCGGCAGCGCGCTGGGCCGTATTCTGGGCTGCGCCAGCGACGCCAGAAATGTTGCGGTTGATTTCCGAGGCCCCATGCGCGGCCTCGCCGACGCTTCTCGTCATCTCGTTCGTGGTGGCGTTTTGCTCTTCGACGGCCGCGGCGATGGTGTTCGAGTAACTGTCGATTTGACGGATCACATCCCCGATCTGTCCGATGGCGGCTACGGCCTTCGTGGTCGTGCTCTGGATGGCTTCGATCTTGCAGCGGATCTCTTCAGTGGCGTGAGCCGTTTGCTTGGCCAGTTCCTTGACCTCATTGGCCACGACGGCAAAGCCCTTGCCGGCCTCTCCAGCGCGGGCCGCTTCGATGGTGGCATTCAAGGCCAGCAGATTGGTCTGTTCCGCAATGGAAGTGATCACCTTTGTAACCTGTCCGATTTCTGTCGAGGCATCTCCCAGTTTGCTCACGATTTCGGTGGTTTGTTCCGCGACTTTTACGGCTCCGCTTGCGATGGTCGCCGATTCGTGCGCGGTCTTGGCAATCTCCTTGATGCTGGAGCTCATCTGCTCTGCACCGGCGGAGACAGTCTGAAGATTTCGGTGCACCTCTTCGCTCGAGGAAGAGACCAGGTTCGCCTGACTGGAGGTCTCATTCGAGTTGGCCGTGATGTGCTCCGAGGTGGTGGTCAATTCGCCGACCGCGCTCGCCACGCGCTCCGTAGCACGATTCACTTCGAGGAGAGTCTCGCGAATGCTGGCCACAAACGAATCGAACGATTGCGCCAGGAGTCCGATCTCGTCCTGCCGGTCGTCGACCAGAGCGGTGTTCAGGTCTGCGTTGCGCATGCTGTCTATCAAGCGATGCACCGGCTTCAGCACGACTCGTGTGATCAACAAGTACTGTGCCAGTACGACCAGAGAGGACATCACCACGATGCAGAACGCCGCAATGAGTTGCATGCCACGAAGGCGGGCGGCTACATCCCTGTTCGGATACGCTGCCAATAACGTGTATCCCCACTGCGAGAAGGGCTGCCTGTGGACGACCCAATCGGCCGGCGGGTGCTGGTTGAGAGTCTTGATTTGATCTTCGGTGGCTGCTTCGGACTTGAAAATGACTCTGCCATCGTCATGCAAGAGGACGATGAATCCATGGTCGAGAATGCTTCTCTTCACCACTCTCTCTTCAAGACTGGCGACGGCATTGAGCGGGATCCCCACATACCAGATCCCAACCGTTTGGTTGGAGGAGTCCAGCATGGGTTCATAGCCGGTCATGTAGGGCTTACCCAGAACGTCGACCACGCCATAAAACGGTTGGGCAGTCCGAACGGCGGCGTAGGCGGGCCCCTTGGGATCGAGGTTCGTGCCGATTGCGCGTGAACCGTCCGGCTTCAGCACATTGGTCGAAACCCGGACAAACTGATCGTTCTGTTTTACGAAGAGAGTGGCCGTGGTGCCCATCAATTGCTTGACGTGATCCACCAACTCAAAGTTGCCTACCTCGGATGCAGTTCCAAGGCGCAACCCGGGAACGGCGTTTTCCCCCAGCTTCACCGAACCAGCGATGTTGGGAACGCCGGATCTTCCGCCCTCCTGGCGTAAAACCTTCATGGCGGACCGTACCGACTGCGAGCTGAGGTCATTGGCCGCATTCAGTACGTCGAACATGGCCTGTACCTGATCCGCGGCCTCCTTGTCGGCTTGACGGCGGACCTCAGATTCCAGGTAGTGGTTCACGACCAGACCCAGGGCCGATACGCCGACGATCACCACAATCGCGGTCGGAATCATGAACTGCAGTGCGAGCCGCTTACGCATAGGAATGCTCTCCTGCAACTACCAAGACGGGCGTGTCCGTGGTTGTTATCGGCAGGTTTGCGATTGCGGATCAGGTTCCGCAGGCGGTTTTTGGTTACCTTGGGTGCGAGACCGGTGCGGAAGTGGGAAAAATGAGTGGGGATTGGTGAGGAACGTCTAGCAAGTTCCAAAATCCGGATGACCCTGCGACATCGACCGCTTAACCGGATGCCTCGTCGGTCTCGCGTTGGTGACGCGCTTGGGGCTCCTCTGGAGTTTCAGAGCCGGCGGCAGGTGCGTGACCGATATCCCCTGGGCTTTGCGAGATGACCCCCTCGACAAAGAGCAAATCACGAACCGCTGATTTCCAGTATCCTCTTAAAATATGGCCGCGAAGAGGGCTGCACAGAATCGTCGGTTATGCGCAGTTCTAGAGCTCAGTCCAAGCGCTCGGGCGGTTTTTCTTGAAGCACTTACCGCCCCGCCCAAGCCGAACGCAAAGGCTATCGCTGCGGCCCAGCGGTTCAAACGGGAGTTTGCCTCGTACCTTCCACCCACGACATCCAACAACAAACCATTCGATTACGACGGCCGTTTCTGAAGGAGTTTGCCCACGTCTCGTCGTCCTTGCAGAATTGCGACTACCCGCAGCGGCTTTGTTTCGGGATGATAGACAATCAGGTACGAGTAGACGGGGAAGAACCTTACGGGCAAGTCGGTGAGGTCTTTGCGCTTGTGACCAGCGCGAGGATTGAGCGCCAGAAACAGAATCCGATCCCGAATCACGGATTCAACTCGGTCCGCGATTTCAAAGCTGCTCTGAGCCTGGATATACTGCCAGATCGAGGCCAGATCATCTACGGCCTCGGGAGAGAGTATAAAGCGAGACTTCATCGCGACGTAGCTTTGAGGGCTCTCAGTCGTTCATCCAGTTGGCTTTCGGGAATGCCTTCGCCGCGGTCCAGTTGAGCCATACCGCGACGGATCTTTGCATCGATCGGTTCTCGGTTCTCGAGCAGCCAGCGGTCCTGTTCCTCCTGTGTTTCCAGGAGGTGGGCCAGCAACTCTTCGACGCTGCCGGACTCGGTCTGTTCCAGTTGCTTCTGGATGCGGGCTTGGAGAGCAGAATCCCGGATTTCGATGTTCATCACGTTACCCCACCCAATCGTAGCTTGCATCGCCGCAAAGTCAAGCCGGATGGGCCGGTCCTGCGGCTGTCTTTACCGTCCACAAGGAGGCGTGATATTCTCTAAACGTCACATAGACAATCGATTAAGAACAGGAGTGCACCAGTTTAGTGTTAGCCAGAGAGCAAAAGAAAACCGTCATTGACCGCTACGCTACGCACGCGAGCGATACCGGGAGCCCGGAAGTACAGATCGCGCTGCTGAGCGAACGAATTGGCCAGTTGACGGAGCACTTCAAGACGCACAAGAAAGACCACGGCTCGCGCCGCGGACTTCTCATGCTGGTCAGCAAGCGCCGCAGCCTGCTTGACTATTTGAAGAAATATGATTCCGAGCGCTATAAGGCCGTGATCGGCAAGCTCGGCATCCGCAAGTAAGAGTTGGCCCGGGGGCCCTTCCAGCAAAGATTCTGGCTGGACCTGAGTGTTTCCTGCCCCTTCCGCAAAATTCGCGAAAGGGATGGGCGCGCGACTTTCCGGAATTATTTGCGATCCCAGGCGATTTCTTCAGACGCCGTCTCTGGTGAGACGGCCAGCATCGAGGAACTCTCCAAAAGTGCGTTTTTCAAGCGCAACGAATTACTCCCACAGCACCCACATCGGGATGCCCGGCATTTCTTTCGTGTTTATGCGAAAGACGGTGCGGATTCTGACATTCGCAGGAAGTCAAAATCCCCACCCTGTCGCAAAGAACGCGACAAGAGTGGGGCACCCATTCAGTGCGAATGGCTAACAGCTAGAAGCTAGGAGCAAAAAGCTTACCTATGAAACCAGAACCAACTACAGTCTCAGTCACACTCGCCGGCGGCAAAGTTCTCTCATTTGAAACAGGAAAGATCGCAAAACAGGCACACGGATCCGCTGTGGTTCGCGTGGGCGAGAGCGTCGTGCTGGCTACCGCGACGGCGAATGCCGATCCCCGCGAGGGCGTCGATTTCTTCCCGCTCACGGTGGATTACCGCGAGTACACCTATGCCGGCGGACGATTCCCCGGAGGCTTCATCAAGCGCGAAGGGCGCATGAGCGAGAAGGAAGTACTCACCAGCCGGCAGATTGATCGGCCGATCCGTCCGATGTTTGCCGAGGGATTCAAGTGCGAGACGCAGGTGATTGCGCTCGTGCTCTCCGCCGACAGCGAGAACGATCCGGACGTTTGCGGCATCAATGGCGCATCGGCGGCGCTGCATGTTTCCGACATTCCGTTCCTTGGCCCGATTGGCGCAGTGCGCGTGGGGCTGATCGACGGACAGTTCATCGTGAATCCGACTTATAACGAGATGCGCGAGAGCCTGCTCAACATCATGGTGGTCGGAACGTCCGAGGGCATCGTGATGATCGAGTCGGGCGCGAAGGAAGTGAAGGAAGAGACGGTCGTCGACGCGATCGAGTTCGGTCATACCGAGATCAAGAAAATTTGCAAGGCGATCAACGAACTGCGCGACAAGGCCGGCAAGCCGAAGCGCAAAGTCGAGCCTCCGGCGTTCGATCAGGCTTATTACGATCAGTTGAAGGCGAAGATCGGCGCGGAATTGACCGACGCGCTCAATACCAAGAAGCATCCCAAGTTGGAGAGCTATGCGTTAGTGGACTCCATCAAGGACAGGCTTGAAGCCGAGATTCCGGAAGACGATGAAGACGCGAAGAAGAAGCTGTCTCACTATTACGAGACGCTGCGCGAGCGCATCTTCCGCGAGCAGGTGACGCATCAGAAGCATCGTCCGGATGGACGCGCGTTCGACGAGATCCGGGAAATCTGGATCGAGGCCGGAGTTCTGCCGCGCACGCACGGCAGCGCGATCTTCACCAGAGGCGAGACGCAGGCGCTGGTAACGACAACTCTCGGCACCAGCGACGACATGCAGCGCCTCGAAGGATTCGAGGGCGAAGCGAAGAAGCGCTTCCTGCTGCACTACAATTTTCCGCCGTTTTCGGTTGGAGAAGTGGCGTTTCTGCGTGGGGCGGGACGACGCGAGATCGGGCATGGAGCGCTGGCGGAGCGAGCGGTGTCGGCGGTGCTGCCGTCGGAAGAGAAGTGGCCGTATGCGATGCGCGTGGTTTCCGACATTCTCGAGTCGAACGGGTCGTCGTCGATGGCGACCGTCTGCGGGGCTTCGCTCTCGTTGATGGATGCGGGTGTTCCGCTGAAGGCACCTGTGGCCGGGGTGGCGATGGGACTGGTGAAGGAAGGCGAGGAGTACGCGATTCTCACAGACATTGCCGGCGCGGAAGATCACTATGGCGACATGGATTTCAAAGTCGCTGGAACCAAGGATGGGATTACAGCGCTGCAGATGGATATCAAGGTATCGGGCATTACGGCGCAGATCATGCGCGAGGCGCTAGCGCAGGCACAGCGCGGGCGCATGCACATCCTCGGCAAGATGGAGGAAGTGATCTCCGAGCACCGCGCGAAGATTTCCGATTACGCGCCGCGGTTCTACACGGTGCAGATCCCGACGGACAAGATTCGCGACCTGATCGGGCCGGGTGGAAAGATGATCCGGTCGATCGTGGAGCAGACCGGAGTGAAGATCGACGTGGAAGACTCCGGGCTGGTGAAAGTGGCGTCGAACGATCAGGCGTCGGCACAGAAAGCGCTACAGATTATTGGCGACATCACCGCGACGGCCGAGGTCGGGAAGACGTATCTCGGGAAAGTCACGCGGCTGGCGGATTTCGGGGCGTTCGTCGAAATCATTCCGGGCACCGAAGGCTTACTGCACATCAGCGAAGTGGCGGAGCATCGCATCGCCGATGTACGCGACGAGTTGAACGAAGGCGACCAGGTGCTGGTGAAGGTGCTGGCGGTCGAGGGGAATCGTATCCGGCTCTCGCGGAAGGCGATCCTGAAAGAGCAGCGCGCGAAGATGGCGGCGCAGGGCGGTGGAGCGGAAGGCGCGGCGCCAGCGGCCGAGACGGAACCTGTGCAGGGCGGCACCCTGGTGATCGAGGGGGGCGGCGACTTTCCGGATGAGCCGGAAGAGCCGAACTTTAACCGCGAAGGAGCTCCGCAAGGGGGCGATCGCGGGGGTGAACGCGGACATGGTGGCGACCGCGGCGGCGATCGGGGTGGTGATCGCGGCGGCCGTGGAGGAGATCGCGGAGGCCGAGGCGGACGCCGGGGCGGCCGAGGTGGTCGCGGCGGTGGCGGTGGCGGCGGACGGCATGGCGGTGGCCATGGAGGCCACGGAGGTCATGGCGGCGGACGGCACTGACGTTAGCATGGTTGATTTTTGATTGTTGATTGAAAGAATCGAACAGAGCTGCGACTTCGGTTGCGGCTCTTTTCTTTTCTGCTGGCGGATTTGAGCGGAAGTTCTTGCTTCCACCGAGCAGGAAATGCCTGGGAGCGAGTCGCGGACAGGCATCGCGGGGTTCTCGGACCGTAGGGCTTCTGATGTAGGCGCAAGGGTGGTTTCGTGGAGGACGTTTGTTTTATTCCTCTAGAGGGTCAGGGCTAACTCCTTCACCACGAAGCCAAAGGACAGCCGGCGACATTTTCCGTTCTCTGGCGTGGCAGGGCGCTTGCAACACCCGATTCGATTTAGCCGAATTGGCTTGTGGAGGATTCTAGTGAAAACACGGATTCAGTCTCTTTCGTCTCTTGCGACCCTGGCAATCGCCATTGGAATGATTTCCTGGGGAAGCGCGCTTCACGCCCAGAATGCACCAACGCAGACTCCGGATCGGCAGACGCAACAGCCGAATGCGACTCCGGACACACCGCAGCAGCCCCAGACGCCGCCCGATGCGCAGACTCCGGATTCCTCGCAGACGCCGCCGACTCAATCGCCATCGCAACAGAAGCCAGGGGCCTCGCCGGACAGCCAGACTTCCGGTACTGCCGATCCGGGCTCGCCGACAGGCGGCGCCACACAAACGTTTTCGGGCACGGTTTCGAAGCAGGGAGACAAGTATGTGCTGAAAGATGATTCGGGGCACACGTACGACATCGACCATCAGGAGGAAGTGAAGAAGTTCGACGGGAAACGGGTGCGGGTCCAGGGCACTCTGGATGCGACGAATAACAAGATCATGGTGAAGTAGTCGGATTTACGAACGCGGACGTCCAAAAGCACAGAAGCGCTGGATAGTTGATCCAGCGCTTCTCGTGTTTTCCTGCACAGAATTGTTACCGCGAAGCACGCAAAGAACAGCGGCAGAGATCGCGAAGAGGAACCAAGCGAACCAACCCTACGGTTCGCGGACGGAACTGGGCACTCCCGCTTTCCGGGCTTCCTCCTGCAGGTCGTCGAGCTTCTGCTTGGCATCATCGAGGGCTTTCTGCTTGTCGGCGATCTGCTGCTTGTATTGTGCGTCCTGCTTATCCCAATCGCCGGAGTTGCGCAGGCGGTTGCCGGCGTCGGCATACATGGCGGCGGCGCGGACCTGATACTCGCGCTGCAAGACATCGAGTTCGCGGGTCAGCAGATCGATGGCCTGCTGCTGGGCGCTAATCTTGTCGGCCCACTGTTTCATTTCCGCTTCCCTGGCGGCCTGATCCTTGTTCTTGTTGGGATCATTGGCGGCAGCTGCATCGGGCTTGGTTGCGGCGTTGGTGGATTCCTCGGCCCTGGTTCCGGGACCGGCCTCAGGGGTAGCGGTGCCCACGACGGAGAGCTTTTCGTTCTGGGGCAGGTTGTCGTTGTCGAATACTTTGGGCTTCGGTTTGCCGTCGGGCCCCTTGCGGACCTGGCGTGCGTACTCTCCCAGGGATGGTCCAGTAGTCGAGGTCTGTGTGTTGCTCGACGGTTGCGTCTGGGCAGCCATCTGGAGGCTGGCCAAAGCGAATACGAACGTGATTCCGATTCCTGCAATTGCCGTGTGCTTCATTGTTCCCACCTCTCAGCTAGAAACTTGATTGTGCGCGGGCTTTGGACCCGGCCATTCGTTGCCACTTCTTACCGAGAACTTCCCGCGATTGCATTTGCGGTCTTCCTGGTTACGAGAAACCCTCCGATAGTACGGTCGAGTTGTGCGGCTTCCTGCGCGATGTCTTCGGCGAGGTCCCTGGCCAGTTCCGGATCGCGATTATTGGCCAGTTGCTGGGCGTAGCCGGAAATGGTGGTCAGGGAAGTGCGCAGGCGAAGCGCCATCTCGGCGGAAATCTCACCGTGCAGTTCCTGTTGACGGCGAATATTGTCGAGCTCCGTCAGATCATTGATGAGGCAGGTGACGCCGAGCAGGCTGCCGTCGACGGCGAGCACTTGCGAAATGGTGATGGAGAGAAAACGCTTCTCGGCGGCGGGCGTGCGGTAATCGGCTTCGACCTGGCGGTGCTTGCTGCCTTCGCGCAACACGGTATGAACTTCGTCGGCGAGGCGCGCGACCGAGGCCGCAGGTTCGCCGGGGAGTGCGGTAGCCGCGATGCCGGGAGCGTGCAACTCGGCGTCGCGGAAGATATCGTCGGCGCTCATCCCAGTGGCGGAGGCGAATCCGAGGATGGCTTTGGCGGCCGGGTTGGCGGTCTTGACGAGACCGTTCGTGCCGAACACCAGCACGCCGCTGGACAGGTGCGACAGTACGGCGTGGCTGAAGTTTTCGGTGGTGCGGGCGCGTTGCTGGTCGGCGAGCGACTGCACTTGCAGCTCGTGCTTCTGCTGCTTCAACTGTTGGATGACGGTGTTATAGAGATGGAGAGGCAGCGACTCGAGGGAGGCGCCGGGTCCGTCGGGCAGTTCGTATTCCCGGGAAATATTCTTGCGCAAGCGCCGGACGAGGAACACGCCCAAAGCGAAGGCAAAGGCGGCGCAGAACATCACCACGGCGGCGCGCACGAAGACGGGATTGGAGAGGATCCTCAGAAGAACCTCCCATACCAGTCGAAGAAGCTGTTGCCGATGAAGAATGCGAGCAGCGCCATGCTGCCGAGAAAGACGCCGAAGGGCATCTGATAACAGCGGTAGACGACCTGAGCCGATTGCCAGGCGCGGCGGCGGGCGGCTTTCGCATCGGCGAGGCGCTTGGCGAAACGATGCGTCCGCCTCAGCCAGACGACGAGTACGGTTGCGAGCCCGAAGCACGATCCGGCGAGTGAGGCGGTGAAGATGGTGAAGACTGTGAGCTTGACGCCGAGAAAGGCTCCGACCATGGCCATGAGCTTGACGTCGCCGAACCCCATGCCTTCGGTTCCGCGCCAGCGGAGATAGATGGCGCCTGCGCCGTAGATGAACGAGGCGCCTACGGCGGCGCCGGCAAGAGAGTCGAGCAGGGAGAACAGGCGCTCGGAGACATCGTTGCTGAAGGGCAGATTGACCGCGCCCGGAAGAAACTGCGAGACCAGATCATTCACCGGCACGAAGAAGCTGAAGGCGATGCCGAGCGCGAGGCCGGGCAGCGTCAGCTTGTCGGGCAGCAGTTTGGTATCGGCGTCGGTGAAGATGAGTCCAAGGACCAGGAAAGCGAAGGTGCAGTATTTGAGCGTGGAGATGGTGAGCCCGAAGTACCAGTAGCAGGCGAGGAAGAGCAATCCGGTGAGGAGTTCGATGATCCAGTAGCGCGAGGAAATCGGCGCCTTGCAATGGCGGCAGCGCCCGCGCAGGATCAGCCAACTCAGCACCGGCAGATTGTCGTAGAGAGCGATTGCGTGCTTGCACTTGGGGCACGCGGATCGGGGAGTGACGACCGAGATGCCCCGCGGCAGGCGATAGATACACACATTCAGAAAGCTGCCGAAGGCGAGCCCGAGGACAAAAATCGATGCTGCGAAAACAGGATCCACGATGTTTCCAAAGCGCTCGCACGAGTGGGCTCGCGCCGAGGTGCAAGCCTCTCCCCTTGGGAACGCGGGAATTCTTAGTTCTTGGTTGGATTATAAGTCGATCATGCGGATGGGACTAAGGTACTGAAGTCACTGGCCGAGAGGCCAAGGGCCGTCAAGCCATTGAACATCTGGGGTTTAGGCTTACGGACACTGGGTGGGGGCCGAAGTGCCCTTGGGTAACGTAGGCAGCGCCGGCTTCAGGCGTCGGGCGTCAGGTTTCCCGAAGATGGGAAAAAGCCTGACGCCTGAAACCTGAAGTTGCGGTTCTATTTCGCCTGCAAACTCTCGATAAAACTAACCAGATTGGTGATGCGCTGTTGCACCTGGGCTTCGTGGCCCTGGCTGATGCTGGAGAACAGAGGTCCCCAGACGGGCATATCCTGGCTGCCGTGAGACGGGGTGATGGCCTGTCCACGAATGACCGCGGCTACATGGGAAGCAGGGTATTTGCCGCCGGCGTTCTTGGCCAGAGTGGTGAGGTCGGTCGGCGGAGTTTTCATGGCCGCGGCTGCAGGACCAGCGCCTTTGCCGTCGGTGCCGTGACAGACGGCGCAGTAGCTGTGGTACATGTCTTTGCCCGAGTTCGAGGGGGCATTGGTGATAGGAACGTGCTTCACCACGGGAGCACTCTGAGCTGGGGCCGCCTGCTGGGCAACGGCAAGCGTCGCAAGCACAGTCAAAACAACGGCCACACTGATGAATTTCATGACACGCATTGGATCCTCCAAGGGACTACACGGCCTGAAACAGCAGCACAACAGCGCAGTCTAGGCGCGGCTCGAAACGCCGAATGTGATTGTAATCACAAACGGGTGTGACAAACTAGTGGACCGTTGGTGCGGGCAAGCCCGGTGCTCCAACGCAGCCGTGCTCTAGGTGCTTGAAGATTCGCTCCAGGCACGCTGAGGCGTGAACTCGAACTAGCGGGCCGGTGGAGTTCCTTCCATGAAGAATGCGTTTGAGACCGTCGCGGTCAGGCGCATGTGTTTCAGCTCGCGGTATTCCTCGGAATCGTACCAGCGGCGAGCGTCGGCGAGGGTGGGGAACTCGATCATCACGGGGAAGACCGGTCGATAGTCGCCCTCAAGGACCTGGAATGGGCCGCCGATGACGAGGTAGCGTCCACCGAAGTGCGCGACGATGGCATTGATGCGGGCGCGGTAGTCTTCCATCAGCTTGGCGTCCTTGATCTCACGAACATCGACAAGGTAATACGCGGGCATCGGTTTCTCCTCTTAGGGGAAGATGAAGTGGAGCAGATCGCCTTCGAGCGCGATGGCCGAGGGCTCGGAGGCGGGGAAGTGTCCTTGCCAACGGGACCAGCCAGTACGCACGAGGCGAGTGTGGGCGGCGGGATTCTGAATCCATCCGTCGACGGTCTCCTCGCGGCGGAAGACAGAGAACGCCCCAACCGCGGGTGGGATGTGCTCGGACTTCCATTCGAAAAGGCTGGCGGTCAGAGCTTCGGTCACGGACTCGTGGGGATCGATGCTGAGGATCCAGTCGCTGGCTACCATGTCGGAATAAGAGACGGCGCGTTTCGCCGGGACGACGCGGGCTCCGTACTCGCGGGCGACTTCGGCGGTGGCGTCGGTGGAGGCGTGATCGACGATCAAGAGATGATCGCAGGGGAAGAGCATTTCGAGGGCGCGTCCGAGGCGTAGCGCGTCATTGTTGGTGTGAAGCAGGGCGGTGATGGTGGGCATGGGTCGGAAGAAAGTCTACGCGAGAGGCGGGGTGGATCGGGCGAAAAAACCTATTCACCGCGAGGGACACGAAGGACGCCGCTTCGTGTCCTTGCGGCGATGCGATCCGGCTATTGCTGCAGCTTCTGGCGATTGGCGTCGGCAGGCGGCACCTGGACGACGGTGACGGGCTGCTGCAGCGTGAAGTTAAGTACAGTCTCGGAGGGCAGCTTGATCTGCTGGCTCTTGGAGGCGGCTTGGACCGCGCCTCCAGCACCGGCGCCGGCAGCGGCGCCGATAGCAGCGCCCTTGCCACCGCCGGCGATGGCGCCGATGAGAGTGCCGAGCACCGCGCCTCCGCCGACCTTCTCGGCGGTGTTCTTCCCGCGCGAGCTGCCTTTCTTCGAGTATTGATCGGTCTGAATGTTGTAAGTGCGGCCGCCATAGCTGAGGCTGTCGAGCTGCATCACGACCGAGGACTGTCCGGCGAACTTGCCGGCGCTCTTGACTTCGACGAGGTGTCCGACGAGTTCTACGCCGGCGGGAACGGCTTCTTCGCCATCAGACGTGACGGGAGCGTTCAACGTGGCGTGGAAGGTGTCGCCGGTTTGATTCTTCTCGCTGTCAATGGGGTCGATCAGGCGAACCGTCAGCTGCGTTCCTTGGTCGACGATGAACTTTTTGGGAGCAGGTGGTGGCGGGGGCTCCTGAGCCGTCGTGGCGTTGCTGGCAGTGGTTGCCGTGTTGTCGTCGGAAGGCTGCGGCGGATTGGCGTTCGACTGCTCGGGGGAGGATTCGTCGGGCGGATTCTGAGTGGTGCTCGAGTCGTGGTGTGACTTGGCGGGTTTCGAGGACTTCGCCGGTTTGTTCGCGGGGGGAGGCGCGGTCTCGGCAGCGGGTTTCGCCGATGCCGGCAAGGTCGCGGGAGGAGTGGACTGGGCGACGGCGCTGGGCTTGCCGACGTTGCTGACTTCGAGATTGTTGATGACCGTTTTGACGCCGTCGACGCTCGCGGCCTGCTTGCCGGCGGCTTCGCGCTGGGCGTCGGTATCGACGGTGCCGGAGAGCGTGACTACGCCGTTCTCAGCTTTAACGGAGAGCTGCTTGGAGCCCAGTCCGGAATCCTGGCTGAACTTGTCCTGAATCTGGCTGCTGACTTTGGTGTCGTCGGGTTTTTTGGCACAGGCAACGGACAAGCTCAGGATTATGGCGAGGAGAAGAAGCGGAGAAATTCGTTTCATCACGTGGACTCCTGAAAGTGGTCCCACAGGGCAACCCCATATCAACAACAGTTTAGATGCTTTCAGGCGGGCGTGCAGATGTAAATAGGGGCAGGGCTTCGGACCGGAGCCACGCTGGCGGAATCTGGCAAGTGCCTAGTGGATGAACTTGTAGTCGACGATGGAGGCGGCCAATCCGATCTTGCCGTCTTCGAGTTCGGGAGCGTCCTTGGCGCGCATGACGCGGCCCTGGCAGACGACGTTGGAGTTCTTCTGGCCGGAGATCTCTTCGGGCATCTCGAACACCATCTCGATGAGAGCGTTGATCGGGAGGCCTTGCGGGCCGATGAAAAGAACGCCGCTCTGGCTGATGTTCTCGATGATGCCCTCATACCAGGAGCTGGTCTTGTTGACGCGGTAGCGCAGAGGGATGTCGAGCTTGAGGCGGCGCGCACGGGGTACCCAGGACGGCCGCTTCTCGCGAGTGTGGCTGCGCCGGACCCCGGTTTCGGGCTTATGTTCCACCCGCTCGGTGCGGCGCATGGTGGCCCAGTCGTATCTGTATTCCGCGGCACAGAGGAGGCAGACCTGGTAATAGTTCCCGTCAGCGCCACGGCGCGGCCAAGAGAACTCATGAGAGCAGCGCCCAAGCATAAGCACATCCATCAGTTTTTGCGGCATGAGAGTTTAATTCCGGGTCAGACGAGACGGCCTCGGACGCAGGGCTATCATCGCGCCAAGGGGGAACTTTGGGTAGGTTACTTTCGTGCAGGCGGGTAGGCGAATGCGGGCTGGGAGGGACGTTGTTGTTTGGATCAAAACACTTAACCGCTAAGGACGCTAAGAACGCAAAGAGAACCTGAGGACGCAAGGAACGCTAAGAACGCCAAGGGCTCGAGGCAGGTCCTTTCTCGGGCCACGAGTGCGAGACATCAACAGGTGGTCGAGGGGCTGCCTGCGCTTGCCTTCATCGTTGCTCTGGCCTCAGTATGGACGGTCAGGGGGCGTGCAATGTCCGATGCAATTCTGGTAGCGAAGGGAAGCGACGATCTGGTTTTAGTCCCGAAGATGGCGAATCGGCATGGACTGATCGCCGGAGCCACGGGAACAGGGAAGACGGTCACGTTGCAGACGATGGCGGAGGGCCTTAGCCGGCTCGGCGTGCCGGTGTTCATGGCCGATGTGAAGGGGGACCTTGCGGGTCTGAGCCAGACGGGCGGGAATAATCCGAACGTGGTCGATCGCGCGAAGAAACTGGGTGTGCCGTTTACGCCGCAGGCGATGCCGGTTGTGTTTTGGGATGTGTTCGGGCAGCAAGGGCATCCAGTGCGGGCTACCGTCAGCGAGATGGGGCCGCAGCTGCTGGCGCGCATGCTGAACCTGAATGACACGCAGGAAGGCGTGCTCACGCTGGTATTCAAGATCGCCGACGACCAAGGTTTGCTGTTGCTCGACATGAAAGACCTGCGGGCGATGCTGCAATACGTCGGCGACAACTCGGATCAGTTTCAGACGGAGTACGGGCACGTTTCGGCGGCCAGCATTGGAGCGATTCAGCGCAATCTGCTCACGCTCGAGCAGCAGGGCGGAGACAATCTGTTCGGCGAGCCGGCACTGGATCTTTCCGACTTCATACAGACCGATGCGAACGGGCGAGGCGTGGTGAATGTTCTGGCGGCGGACAAGCTGATGGGATCGCCGCAGGTGTATGCCACGCTTTTGCTGTGGCTGCTTTCGGAGTTGTTCGAACAATTGCCTGAGGTGGGGGATCCGGCGAAGCCAAAGCTGGTGTTCTTTTTCGATGAGGCGCATCTGTTGTTCACGGACTGTCCGAAGCCGTTGCTCGACAAGATTGAGCAAGTCGTACGGCTGGTGCGATCGAAGGGCGTAGGCGTGTACTTCGTCACGCAGAATCCGCTCGATGTGCCAGACAGCGTTCTGGGGCAGATGGGCAACCGGGTGCAGCACGCATTGCGTGCCTTTACACCGCGCGATCAGAAAGCGGTGAAGACGGCGTCGGATACGTTCCGTCTGAACCCGAAGCTGAATACGTTCGATGTGATTACACAGCTGGCAGTGGGTGAGGCGCTGGTTTCGTTCCTCGATGAGACCGGAACGCCGGATCCGGTGGATCGCGGGTTTGTGGTGCCTCCGGCGAGCCGCGTAGGAGCGATCACACCGCAGGAGCGGCAGGCGGTGGTGCAGGCTTCAGTCTTGTTCGGGCACTACGAGAAGAGTGTGGATCGGGAATCGGCGTACGAGCGGCTGAAGGGACGGCAGGCAGCTCCAGCGCAAGAGCCGGCGCGGCAAGCTCCGGCGGCGCCGGCTGCGGTGCCGCAGTATTCGGCTCCGGTGCCTGCGGCTGGGCAGAGTAGTTGGACCAGCGAGGTGGGTTCCGTTCTGACCGGAGTATTGATGGGATCGGGGCGGCGCCAGGGGTTGGCCGAGACGATGGCGAAGAGTGCAGTGCGTACCATCGGGAGTTCGGTAGGGCGGGAGATCGTGCGGGGAGTGTTGGGTGGAATCCTCGGTGGAAGTGGAGGGCGGAGGCGGTACTAGCGGTATCGACGAATTGGATTTGATAAGGTGGAAGGCAGAGCCAGGGCCGCCTGGCTCACCGCTCTTGGTTATCACGCATGGCTCCGTACATTGAATTCCGCGACGTCTCGAAAGCGTTTGGCGACAACGTTGTGCTGGATCACGTCAGTTTCGAGGTGAATGCCGGGGAGACGGTCTGCATTCTTGGGCGCAGCGGTGTGGGCAAGTCGGTGTCGCTCCATCACATCATGGGATTTCTTAAGCCTGATTCGGGGCGAGTGATTGTGGCGGGAGAGGACATCACCGACTACGGCGAGGAGCAGCTAGAGCTGATTCGCAAAAAAATCACAATGGTGTTTCAGAACGGGGCGCTCTTCGACTCGTTGACGGTTGGCGAGAACATAGCGTTCCCGCTGCGCGAGAGTCACGACCTGAACGAGGAGCAGATTTATCAGATCGTCGATGGTTTGCTGCAGATGGTCGGGGTGCAGCAGATGCGGGATCAGCTGCCGTCGGACTTGTCGACGGGGATGAAGCGGTCGGTGGCGATTGCGCGGGCGCTGGCGGCGCGTCCGGAGTGCGTGCTGTATGACGAGCCGACGACGATGGTCGATCCGCTGATGGCGCAGTTGCTGGGCGACCTGATCAAGCGGCTGAAGATTCAGCTGAACCTGACGAGCATTGTCGTGACGCATGACATGCGGCTGGCGAAGAAATTGGCGGAGCGCGTTGTCTTCCTGCATGAGGCTCGGGCGATCTTCTTTGGGCCGTATTCGGAGATGGAGAAGTCGACGGAGCCGATCATTCAGGAGTTTCTGGAGCTGGATGAGTTGAAGCTGGAAGCTTAGTAGCGAGTACCTAGTACCCAGTACCTAGTACCCAGTGTTCAGTATGGGGGCAGCACCTCAGGGGCTGAAGCCCCTTGCCCCGTGGAATCCGATCGGCACGGCTGAAGCCGTGCCCTTCCCAAGACCTTAACAAGGTAGCTTCCGTTCAGCGCGAACCAGGATTGGCTCAACTGGGTACTGGGTACTGAGTACTTCTTTTCAGAATCCTTGCTCGACCAGGTCTTCGATCGTCAGGGAAGTCTGCGAATCGTTCTTCATCATCTTCTCGACGTACTTTGCAATCAGGTCAGCTTCTAGATTGACCGGATCGCCGGGCTTCAGCGAATGCAGATTCGTGGCTTCGACGGTGTGAGGGATGATGGCGATGGTGCAGCGATTCTTCTCCAGCTTGGCGACCGTCAGGCTGATGCCTTCTATCGAAATCGATCCCTTATAGACGGTGTACTTCTCGACATCGTCAGGGAGCTCGATGTTGAGCCACCAGTTGTCGGAGTCGGCGATGCGGTCGAAGGAGATCAGCCTGCCGACGCCATCGACGTGGCCCTGGACGACGTGTCCGCCGAAGCGCCCGTCGGCCTTCATGGGCAGTTCCAGATTAACGAGGGCGCCTTCGTGAATGCGCGAGAATCCAGTGCGGATCCAGGTTTCAGGGGCGAGATCGGCGCAGAAGGATCCGGGCTTGATGTCGAGGGCAGTGAGGCAGACGCCGCTAACGGCGACGCTCGAACCGGTGCCCAGCTCTTTGGGCGTATTCTCGGCGGTGATGGTCACGCGGCGGTTCTCGCCGCGCTGCTCGATTTTGGTGACACGGCCTACTTCTTCTACGATGCCAGTGAACATGAAGGGTCTCCGAAGGAACCTTACATCATAGTCCCTCCTGTACGGGGCGGCATTAAGGACGAAGGAAGCCGATCCGCAATTCACGGTCCGGATTGAAGTCTTTCTTTCGGGCCACGAAGCGATCCGGCCCCGCTTTATCGATTGGACTATCCCAGCAAAAGCTGACCAACCACTTGTCTCGTTTAGGGCGTTCCACAGCCAATTCAAAATCTTTGATGGGGCGCTGCCAAGTGTTGGCGGTCGTTAGGATGTAGTCGACCCACTTCATTTCGACGTTGTCGCCGAAGTCAGCGGCAGAGCCATGCCTGGCGCGCACTGCAGCCTCGATCTTTCTTTGCACGGCAGGCTCAATACACATCTGGTCGATATCTTTGGCTGCCCGGAGGTACGGCGGAGGAAAGCTCGCGAGATCGCGCCGCTCACTTTGAATCTCGGCAACGTGTTTTGTCCTCGTTTCCGCGTCAAGATCTTTGGCTGAAACAGGCATCCATCCAACTACTGGTTTGTATTCGTGAACGACATGCACAATCCGCCCGCTGGGAAAGGTTTGCGACCAGTGATACATCTTGCGAACCGTCCAATTTGGGGTCTTCTCGCGGCCCGTGATGAGTTCTGCCTCAGCGAGCGGGGCCTGCTGTTGCGGCGTGAGCTTCGCCACGTCGCGCGAGCTCATGGAGTTCCAATCGAAGTGGCCAAAGGAATCAATGTCGACGCCTGCATTGGTCAGCAGACTCGCGCGATCCGAGCCTTTGAGGAGTGCCTTGATCTCGACCTCGTATTTGACCGGTTTGCCCTCGACCCAAAGGCGGAAATCGTCGAAGTTGCGGTCGCCGGCCGGATCGTCCCACTCGAATTTGTAGTCGGGAATCGGAAACGCAACCTCGGTTATCACATCGGCGTCGCTGGTGTTGAGAAACTCATATTCCACGCGAACCAGTTTTTCGCTGATGAACAGTTTTTCCTTCTGCATGGAGACCCGGGCTTCGCGAGTCAGCACCAGGCCGCCGATTGCGGTCGATACCGCAGAATCGTTTGCCTGAATTGGGGATGACAGGAGCAGAGTGATGAGGAAGAGGACTATCGAATCTCTACTGAGAAGGAATTTCATGGAGCACCAACTCTCTGTGCAAATTACGGAGTGACGTTCACTCTCCGTACGGATCGCGGATGTATCCCTCGACGGCGAAGTCTTCGCCGAAGCGGTGCAGGTGGACGTTCTTGACGTGCGCGGCCTGGCTCATATGACGAAATCCGGGGCCGGCGGCGAAGGGGACCGAGCCCATCCCGGCGAGAATCTTGGGGGCGTAGTAGAGGAAAACCTTGTCTACGACGTTTGCCGCCAGCGCTGCCCAGTTTACCGTGGCGCCACCTTCGATCATCAGGCTGGTGATTTCGAGTTGACCCAACCTGCGCAGGATTGCTGGCAAATCGGGGCGGCTGTCGGGTTCGATGGTAGCAGGGATCTGTTCGATGCGGACCCCAAGCTTTTCCAGTTCTGACTTCTTCTGTTCATCGGCGGAGGAGCAGAAAACCAGCACGTCATTCCTGCGTTCGGTGGCGACGCTTTGCACCAGGCGCGAATCTGCGGGAAGGCGGAGGCGCGAATCGAGGATGACGCGCAGCAGGGGACGGCGGCGGGGTTTACCGCTGCGGTCGGTGAGCAGTGGATTGTCGGAGAGAATCGTTCCGGCGCCGACGAGCAAGGCATCGTGCTGATGGCGGAGTTCCTGTACGTCTTTGCGGGCGACTTCGCTGGTGACCCAACCTCCGGCGGGCGTGCCGGTCCCGGCGGTGAACGTTTCGACGGGAGGAGGAGCGATTTTGCCGTCGAGCGTCATGGCAGCTTTCAACGT
>Ga0335080_10001421_pt1 | contig 23378 bp, 25 predicted proteins | sample Lox_Sample_34_FD_206720 | JGI IMG/M metagenome (GOLD analysis project Ga0335080, IMG submission 206720) | Soil microbial communities from Loxahatchee National Wildlife Refuge, Florida, United States - Lox_Sample_3.4 | ecosystem: Environmental > Terrestrial > Soil > Wetlands | place: USA...
CGCGCACGGCGCGCTTGTGGCCTTCCGGTGTCAGTGCACGCTTAGCGTCGACCTCGGGTCCCGCGCCGGCCTCCCGCGGCTCGGCCTCGTCGTGGCGCAAGACGAGTAGCTTCATGTCGGACGCTCCCTGCCAACCCAGCCCGAGGCAGTATAGGCCCCCCGAGCTACGGCCGCGGGCGGCGTTCGACGACCAGCACCTCGAAGCGGCCCGACGGGCCGATCCAGGCCGAGGCGGCCCACGAGACCAGGCTTACGATGACGGAGCCTAGGAACGCCGCGCCGAAGCTCACGATGTGGAAGCCGGGGAGCACCGAGGCGACCAGCCCCAGCATCAGCGCGTTCACCACCAAGAGAAACAGCCCGAGCGTGAGCAGGGTGAGCGGGAAGGTGAGCACGACGAAGATCGGGCGAACCACCGCGTTCACGATCCCGAGCACCAGCGCCGCCAGGAACAGCGTCGTGGTGCTGTCGATCGTGATGCCGTCGACCAGGTAGTCGGCGACCCACAGCGCGAAGGCCGAGATCACCAGGCGGATCAGGAAGCCACTCATGCGCAGAGTCTACGCGAGGTCGAACAAGAGCACGTGAGAAGCTTCTACGGATTCGAGCTCGAGCGCGCTCTCCTTCGCGAGCGCGGCGCCGTCGCCCGCCGCCAGGGCCTGGCCGTTGGCGCGCAGGCTGCCGCGCGCGACCTGCAGCCAGGCGTAGCGGCCGGCCGCGAGCGGGTGCGTGAGCTTGGCGCCCGGCTCGAGCCGCCCCAGCCAGAGCGACACATCCTGGTGTACGGTGATCGAGCCCTCGCGGCCATCGCGCGAGGCCACCAGCCGCAGCCTGTCGCGCGTGGGGCCCGCGCCGAAGTCGCGCTGCTCGTAGCCGGGCTTCAGGTTCTGCTTCTCGGGCAGGATCCAGATCTGCAGGAAGTGCACGGGGGCCTCGCGCGAGGCGTTGTACTCGCTGTGAGTCACGCCCGTGCCCGCGCTCATGCGCTGCAGCTCGCCGGGCCGGATGACCGAGCTCGTGCCCAGGCTGTCCTTGTGCTCGAGCGCGCCCTCGAGCACGCAGGTCACGATCTCCATGTCGCGGTGCGAGTGCGGCGGGAAGCCCTGACCGCCCTGCACGCGGTCTTCGTTGATCACGCGCAGCGCCCGGAAGCCCATGAACTTCTGGTCGTGGTAGTCGGCGAACGAGAAGGTGTGGCGGCTGTCGAGCCAGCCGTGCTGCGCGTGCCCGCGCTCGCCGCTGGGGCGGATCTGGATCATTTACAGAGGATAGGGCAGGGCGGCGCGACCTACCGGCGCGCGGGGCGCGGCCCGACCAGCCCCACCGACGCTGCGACCTGCCGCCACAGCACCTCGACCACGCGCTCGACCGACGGCCGCGGCGTGCGAGTGAGTGCCTCGACCATGACCATGCGCATGGCGCCGAACATGGCCGCGCCGGCGAGGCGCGGGTCGATGCCCACCGGGAGCTCGCCCCGTCGCTGGCCCTGGCGGATGCTCTTCGCCGCGCGTTCGATGATGAAGAGGTTGCGCGCCACTTCCTTGCGCGCGACTTCGGGGTCGCGCGCGAGCGCGCCGTACAGCACGGCCGCAAACGGCTCGGCGTAGTGGAAGCGCACGCCGCGCTCGAGCCGGATGCGCTCGGTCTCGGGCCAGCGGCCCTCGCCGCGCAGGTCTTCGTCGATCACCTCGGCCTGCAGCCGGTCGAAGAAGTCGTCGACCAGCGCGCCCACGAGCCCGCTCTTCGAGCCGAAGTAGCGGTGCACCAGGCTCGGCACCACGCCCGCGGCCTCGGCCACTTTCGCGAGCTCGACTTCGCCCTGGGTCTCGAGCGCGAGGCGGCGCGCCACGTCGAGCAGACGCTGGCGCGTGGCACGGCCCTTGGCGGTGAGCGGCTCGGTGGCGGTTGACACGGAACGCAAGCTCGCCGAAAATTGAATTGAAGTCAATTCTTTTCTTGCCCGAGGAGAGCTGACATGCCGCTGATGACCGACTCCGATGTCGCGCGCCGCGTCTTCGAGCACGTCGACCACAAGACCACCGACGCGGTCGACTCGGTCTGGCGCGAACCCGTGGCGAACTACACCTCGCAGGCGCGCCTCGATGCCGAGCTCGCGCTGCTGCGTCGGCTGCCGGTGCCGTTCTGTCCGTCGGGCGCATTGGCCGGCGAAGGCGCCTATCTCGCGCGCGAGGCCGCGGGCACGCCGCTGCTGGTGGTGCGCGGCAGCGACGGCGTGGTGCGCGGCTTCCGCAACGCCTGCCGCCACCGCGGCATGCAAGTCGCCACCGGCACGGGCTGCGCCAAGGCGTTCGCGTGCAAGTACCACGGTTGGACCTACGGCCTCGACGGCGGGCTGCGCCACGTGCCGCACGAGCACGGCTTTCCGGGGCTCGCGCGCGAGTCCCACCGGCTCGTGCCGGTCGAGACGCGCGAGCGCGGCGGCATCGTGTACGTGGCGCAGTCGCCGCGGCCCGGCGACTGGGCGGCGGTCGAGGCGCTGCCCGAGCTGGTGGGCCCCGAGCAGCGCATGTTCGCCAGCCGCGAGATCACCATTCCGGCGAACTGGAAGATCTTCCTCGAGGGCTTTCTCGAGGGCTACCACATCAAGACCACGCACCCGACCAGCTTCTACCCGTTCGGCTACGACAACCTGAACGTGATCGAGTATTTCGGGCGCAACAGCCGGGTCACGTTCCCGTTCCAGCGCATCGAGCGGCTGCGCGGGCTGCCGGCCGAGCAGCAGCGCGTCGACGGGCTTCTCACCTACGTGTACCAGCTGTTCCCGAACGCGATCCTGACCATGCTCTCGCACCACACGGTGCTGGTGGTGCTCGAGCCGGTGTCACTCGGCGAGACGCGCTTCGTCACGTACCTGCTCTCGAACCGCGGCACGGGTGACGCGAAGTCGGTCGAGGACGCGCAGCGCGACGCGCAGTTCGTGAACCAGGGCGGCGCGGTCGAAGACGCGGCCATGGTGGCCGCGATCCAGCGCAGCATCGGCAGCGGCGCGAACGAGCACTTCACCTTCGGCCGGTTCGAGGGCGCGCTGGCTCACTTCCACCGCGAGCTCGACACCCTGTTGGCCTCGGCGCTCGGATAGAATGGGACTCCACGAGGGAGTCACCATGGGTAAGCTCAGCAGCAAGGTCGTTCTGGTCACCGGCGCGAGCCGGGGCATCGGCAAGGAGATCGCCAAGCTGTTCGCGCGCGAGGGCGCGCGCGTGGCCTGCACGGCGCGCACGATCGACGAGGGCGATCACCCGCTCGAGGGCTCGCTCTCGACCACGATCGCCGAGATCGTGAAGGACGGCGGCCAGGCCGTGCCGATCGCGGGCGACGTGTCGAGCTTCGAGGAGTGCGAGCGCATCGTGCGCGAGGCGCGCGACGCGTTCGGGCCGATCGACGTGCTCGTGAACAACGCGGCGCTGACTTACTTCATTCCCATCGCCGAGTTCCCGCCCGCCAAGTGGCTGAAGTCGTTCGCGGTGAACGTGCACGGGCCATTCTTCATGGCGCGGCTGGTGCTCGAAGACATGCTGGCGCGGAAGTCGGGCGCGATCGTGAACATCTCGAGCGGCGCGGCGATCGGCCCGGGCCGCGGCCCGTACAAGACCCCGCCCATGCGCGGTGGCACGCTCTACGGCGCCGAGAAGGCCGCGCTCGAGCGCTTCACCCAGGGGCTCGCCTCCGAGGTCTACGGGAGCGGCATCAGCGTGACCTGTCTCTCGCCGTCACAGGTGGTGGCCACGCCGGGCGTGTTGTTCCACAAGCTGGTCGACCGGCCCGACTCACCGCGCGCCGAGCCCATCGAGCTGATGGCGCGCGCGGCGCTCCTGCTCGCGACGGAGCCCCTGGACAAGGTGACCGGGCGAGTCACCTACAGCCAGCAGATCCTGGCCGAGTTCGGCTGGATCGAGAAGGGCCGCGGCATCGGCATCGACGTCGCCGGCTCGGGCTACTCGCAGATCTAGGAGAGAGCTTGGCCGCACGCCTGCGCTACGAGCTCCGCGACTCACTGGCCACGATCGCGCTCGACGACGGCAAGGTGAACGCGCTCTCGCTCGGCATGATCGAGGAGATCGGCGCCGCGCTCGACCGCGCCGAGAAGGACGCCGCGGCCGTGGTGTTGCTCGGCCGGGCGGGCGTGTTCAGCGCGGGCTTCGACCTGGTGACGATCCGCGGCGGCGGCACCGACGCCCCGCGCATGCTGATCGGCGGCTTCGAGCTGGCCGCGCGGATGTATGCGTTCCCGCAACCGATCGTGGCCGCGTGCAGCGGTCACGCACTGGCCATGGGCGCGTTCCTGCTCTTGGCCTGCGACTACCGCGTGGGCGCCGAGGGCGCGTTCCGGATCGCCGCGAACGAGGTCTCGATCGGCCTCACCATGCCGCACTTCGCGATCGAGATCTGCCGCGCGCGACTCACTCCGGCCTGCTTCCAGCGCGCCATGCTGCACTCCGAGATCTTCGGGCCGCACGCGGCGCGCGAGGCCGGCTTCCTCGACCAGCTGGTGGCCCCGGCCGAGCTCGAGGAGCAGGCGCGGGCCGCGGCGGCGCGCATCGCCGCGTTGCCGCGCGCGACCTACACCGCCACCAAGCTGCGCGTGCGCGAGGCGGCGCTGGTGGCGATGCGCCGGGGCATCGCCCAGGACGCGCAGGGCTTCGGACCGACCTAGCTGCCGAAGGCCAGGGCCAGTTCGACCGCCACGAAGGCGGCCATGCCCACCAGACACATCAGGTGGTCGCGGCAGATGCCGCGCGCGAGCGCGGTCTGAGTCACCAGGTCGTCCTTGCGTGCGCCCAGGCGCACGGCGTTCGGCACCACGCGCGTCGTGGCGAGCGCCACGGGGCCGGCCCAGAGCGTGAGCGCCAGGAAACGCAACGCCAGCGCGCCCTGGCCCACGAACAGCGCAAGCAGCGCAGACACTCCGGCCACGCCCATCACCGCAGCGATCAGCCGGCTCATCGGCTGTGAGTCGGTGGTGGCACGCTTGTAGTAGGCGGCGATCGACGCCAGCACCGGCTCGGGCAGGGCGCCGTTCTCGCGCTTCTGGCCGAGCACCTGGGTGTCGAAGATCAAGTCCATCCACAGGACCGCGATCAGAAAGCCGCCGCAAGCGGCGAGCAGCGCACTCACTTGTCGAGGAGCGCGGTCGGCGGCCCGCCGGCGAAGCGCGTCGCCCACTCCTCGCGGCTGTTGGTGTGCGGATACGGCTCGTTCGGCACCGCCACGCCGAGCGCTTTGCACAGCGGCTCCCAGCCGTCGCCGGGCTGGTATTCCAGGAGCCGGAGCTTGGGCACCTTCGCGCGCACCTCGGCGTTGTGTCTCTCGTAGGCGGCGATCGACTTCGCCTTGTCGCGGATCTCGGGCGTGAAGCGCTGGAACATGCCGCCGACCATGTCCTTGAAAACGCCGGGCGGGGCGTCCGGAATGCGCGCGAAGATGGTCTCGTTCGCGCTGTTCCACCACGTCTCGGACGAGTCACGCGTGGACAAGAGCACGATCGCGTCGGGGAACGCCGCCATCAGCTCGGGCCAGTACGCGGCGGCTGGCCAGTCGACCGCGGCGGCGTAGCCCTTCATCAGGGCGTGCCAGTCGGGCATCTGACCGCGGCCCGCAGACACCCACTGCGGCGCGTGATCGGGGTGCCCGAAAACCTCGATCATGTGATAGCAGGGCGCGCCGAGCAGCTTCTCGAGCGCGACCTTCAGCGACATCGTTCCCGTTCGCCCGACTCCGGCCCCGACGACTCGCAGTGACATCCGCTTCCTCCCGCGGGCGCCACCTTACACCGAAGCGGGCTACAACTTCAGGCCGCTCGGCTTCTCGAACGAGGCCAGGTCGAAGTAGTCGCGGAACGACGCGATCTTGCCGTTGCGCAGCTCGAACACGCCGTTCACCGGCAGGTCGAACTGCTTGCCGTTCATGTCGAAGCGGTCGATCCGTTCGGTGAACACGCAGCTCCCGCCCGAGCCCGCGTTGATCACGATCAGCTCGATCGAGAACGCGCCCAGGAAGCCCTCGAACACCTTGCGGATCTCGGCTTTGCCCTGGATCGGCGCGACCGGGATGTTGTGATACACGGCGTCGTCGGTGAAGTAACTCATCAGCTCGTCGATCTTCTTGCGCGGCCAGGCGGCCAGGAAGTCGCGGACGATCTGCTCGTTGTTCGCCATGGGTTTCTCCTTCAGAGGGACGAGATCGCGCGCGCGGCGATCCACGGGTGGAAGAGCGCGCTCGGCGGCCGGATCAGGTGCATGACCTCCAGGAAGCGCCTGGCCGCGAAGCGATCGCGCCAGGTGAGCTCGTGCACGCGCGCCGTGTACCAGCCGAGGAGCGGCGTCCAGGGTGGCCGCGCGCCCTCGGCGCGTGGGCTGCGGAAGTCCTCGCCGGTCGCGAGCAGCCAGGGTGAGTCGGTGACTCGCGCCAGACGCTCCTGGAAGCGGTGCGAGAAGCCCGGCTGCGCCGGGCCGTGCTCCTCGGCCAACAGCCGGTCGAGCGTGGCCGCGCCGAGCGACGCGGTGGCCATGCCCTGCGCGTACACCGGGTTGAAGCTGCAAGCGGCGTCACCCAGCACGGCCAGGCCGTCGGGCATGCGAGTCACTTGCTCGTAGTGGCGCCGCCGGTTCGAGGGAAAGCGGTGCAGCGCGATCTCGGAGGCGGGCTCGGCGTCCTTCACGGCCTCGTACAGATCGGGTACGGCCAGCGTGTGGCTCCATTCCAGAAACTCGGCGTCGTCGCCGGGCGGGTGGTCGCCGTACCAGCCCACCAGCGTGAGCATCCAGCGCTCGTTCTCGACCGGCAGCAGGACGCCGCAGCGCGTGTCGGGCACGCGCGGGTGACAGAGCAGGGCCGTCCAGTCGCGCGGGGCGCTCGTGCGCTTGTAGAAGCGCGTGGCGTAGCCGACGTCGACCTTGACCTCGGATTCCGGCGGCGCGCCCACCCCGAGTGACTCGAGCCAGTGCGGCATGCGCGAGCCCCGGCCGCTGGCGTCGACCACGAGGTCCGCGGCCAGCGCCTCGGGATCGCCCGTCGCGCCGCGCCGGCGCAGCTGCACGCCGCGCACGCGGCCCTCGGACACGACCAGACCGAGCACGTCGCCCGACACGACCTCGGTGTTCGAGAGCGCGGCCACGCGCCGGCGCAGCGACCACTCGAGCAGCGCGCGGCTTTGACTCACCATTTCGATGCCGCTCTTGAAGCGCCTCTTCCAGCCGCCGAAGTAGTGCCAGCGCGCGTCGCCCGAGGTGTCCACGCGCTGCGCGCCGCGCGCCACCAGCTCGTCGAAGAAGCCGGGGAAGATGCCCTCGAGCGCGGCCTCGCCGCCCTTCAGCAAGACGTGCACGTGGCGCGCCTGAGGCGTGCCCTTGCGCGTCTCGGGCTGCTCGGGATACTCGTCGCGCTCGACCAGAGTGACTCGGCCGAAGTGGCGCGACAGCGCTCCCGCGGCCGCCAGGCCGGCGATGCTGCCCCCGATCACCACTGCGCGCGTCTGCGACATGGCCGGCACGATGGCAGTCCCGCGCCCTTCCCACAATCGATCGAACGAGGGACCGCCGCATCCCCCGAACGGGGGAGTCAGTCGATCAGCTGCTGGCGCAGCGCGATCGCGATCGCCTGGGCGCGGTCCGAGACACCGAGCTTCTCGAACAGATGGCGCAGGTGCGTCTTCACCGTCTCGTCCGAGATCGCGAGCGCGGCCGCGATCTCCTTGTTGCTCTTGCCTTCGCCCACGAGCTCGAGCACCTGCAGCTCGCGTGCGCTGGGCGGGTTGCGGCCCGTGCCCTGCTTCGATTCGAGCGCCAGCCGCTGCAGCAGCGGCTTGGTGATCTCGGCCTGCAGGAAGCCCGCGCCGGCGTGCACGGCGCGCACCGCCTTCAACAGCTCTTCCTTGCTCGCGCTCTTCAGCACGTAGGCGCTCGCGCCGGCGTGCATGGCCTCGTACACGTAGGCCGGGTTGTTGTACATGGTGAAGGCGATCACGGCGGTCTTGGGTGACTCGGCGAGCAGCTTGGGAATCGCCGCCAGCCCGCCGCTCCCGGGCAGCTTCAGGTCGACGATCGCCACGTCGGGCCGCAGCCGACTCACTTCGCGCACGCCAGCGGCGGCATCGCCCGCCTCGCCCACGACCGTGAGCTCGGGCTCGGCCTCGAGCATGAGCCGCACCGCCTGGCGCAGCACGGTGTGGTCGTCGACAAGGACGATCGAGATGCTCATGCGCCCGGGCCCGCGGGCGCGATCGCGCGCAAGCGAGTGCCGCGCCCGGGCGCGCTCGACACTTCGAGCCGGCCGCCGCAGGCCTCCGCGCGCTCGCGCATCCCGAGCATCCCGAAGCGCCCGCGCGTGGGTGCGCGCGCGTCGAAGCCGCAGCCGTCGTCCCGGACCGACAGCACGATCCGCTCGCCCGACGCATCGCGCGCGAGCGCGATCTCGAGCTCGCTCGCCTCGGCATGCTTGCGCGCGTTCAGCACCGCCTCTTGAGCGATGCGGAACAGCGCCACGTTGACGTCGGGGCGCGCGGCGCTGGCCTCGGGATCGATCTCGAGCCGCACGCGCAGCTCGCACTGCGCCTGCAGATTCATGCCCCACTCGCGCAGCGCCTCGCTCACGCCGAAGTCGTCGAGCACGGTCGGGCGGAGCTGGTTCATCAGCTCGCGGATCTCGTCGCCGCAGGCGCGCGCGTCGGAGGCCAGGCGTTCCAGGTGCTGAATCGCTTCGGGCTTGTCGTCGCCGACCGCGCCGCGCGCGCGGTCGATGCCGTACGACAGCTCGAAGAAGCGCGCGCCCATGCGGTCGTGCAAGTCACTCGCGATGCGCTTGCGCTCCTCTTCCTCGGCGTGGATCAGCCGGCGCAAGAGGCCGCGCGCCCGGTCGCGCGCCAGGCGCGCCGCCTCGAGGTTCTCGCGCGCGTCGCGCGAGAGCGCCGTGCCGAGCAGCGCCGCGAACAAGAGATAGAAGACGCGCAGCAAAAGCGCGCCCCAGCTCGGGTCGCTACCGGGCAAGGGCGGCGCCCACAGGTAGAGCGTGGCGGACCAGAGCGACTGCACCGCAAACACCGCGAACGCCGGCGCGGCGCCGAAGCGGATCGAGGTGGCGATGCTGGTGAGGTAGAAGTACGGGTAGAAGTCACTCGCGATCCCGCCCGTGCAGGCGCAGATCGCCGCCACGATCGCGCCGTCACCGAGCGTAGTCGCGATCGCGCCCGCGCGCACCGCGCGTCCGCGCCGCACGTAGAGATAGCTCGCCGCGCTGTAGGCGATGCCCAGCCCGAGCACCGCGTAGACCCGCGCCGGCGACGCCGTGAAGGTGGCGTGCTGCAGGATCAGCACCCACGAGGCCATGCCCAGCGCGCGCAGCTTCACCAGCAAGAGCTCGGCGCGGTGCAGGTGGGTCAGGTCGGGGGTCACGCGACCCAGCATACGCTCGGCCGGCTAGCGGCGTGGCGCCTTGCGCAGCTCGGCGAGCTGCCGGCGCAGCGTCTCGGCGTAGGGGCCCATGTCGTGATGCGTGAGCAGGTCTTCGACCAGCTCGAGCACCGCCTCGCGCGGCTTGCCGGTGCGCGCGGAGGCGAGCGCGAGAAAAGCGCGCAGGGGGCCGTGCTCGGGAAAACGGCGGCTGCCCTGCGAGAACACCTCGAGGGCCTCGGCGTCGCGACCCATGTGGGTGAGTGAGCTGCCCAGGCCGAGATAGGCGCGGGCCAGGAGCTCGCCCGTGGGGCGCAGCCGGATCGCCTCGGCGTACACCGGAATCGCCTCGGGCTCGCGGTCCGCGCTGTCGAGCGCGCTCGCCAGCGCGAAGTGCGTGCGCGCGTCGCGCGGCAGCTTCCCGACCAGCGCGCGGAAGTGCTCGATCGCCTTGTCGTGCATGCCGGCGTCGAACAGCATGTGCCCAGCGGCGATGTCGGTCTCCACCGGATCGTCGTCCGCCATGCTACCGCCCCAGCACCCCATGACTCAGCAGAAACTCTCGCAGTTTCGGCCACGGCCGCGGGCAGTCATTGTGTCCGCAGTCACCAAGGATGACCAGCTCGGACTGCGGCAGGAGCACGTGCAGCGCCTTGCCGTGGGAGACCGGCACGACCTGGTCGCGCGCGCCGTGGAGGATCAGCACCGGGCCGCGGAACTTCTCGAGCCGCGAGACACTGTCGAACGGATCGGGAATCAACAGGCCAGGCACGCCGAAGCCGGCCGCCATGTTCCGCACGCTGGTGAAGGTGGACTCGAGCACCAGCGCGGCGAGCGGGCGCGACTGGGCCAGCACGGCCGCCGCGCCGCCCCCGAGCGAGCGGCCGAAGGCCACGATCCGCGCCGGGTCGACGTCGGGCCGCTCGCGGGCCAGGTCGTATGCCGCGAGCACCGCCGCGCCGATGGATGCCTCCGACGGGGAGCCGCCGGAGCGGCCGTAGCCGGGGTATTCGACCAGCAGGACGCCGACGCCCCAGCCCCGCACGTCGTCGAACTCGCCCGCCCAGTCGTCGATCAGCTCGCCGTTGCCGTGGGTGAAGATCAGGAGCGGCGCGGGCCCGCGCTTACCGCGCGCGGGCAGGAGCCAGGCCTCGCTGCGCGTGCCGCCCGCCTCGATCCAAAAGGACTCGGCGCCGGTCGCCGCGAGCTCGGCGCTGGCATCGCCCGCGCGCCGCGCCGGGAACAGCAGGCGCCGCGCGGTGACTCGCACGAACACCGCCGCCACCAGCGCGATCGCCACGACCAAGAGCGCCAGAGCTGCCACGACTCTCCGCACTCACTCGCCCCCGAGCGCGCGCCCCATGCGCACGATCGGCAGAGCTTCGCCGCCCGGCATCGGCACGTCGAGCCTCTCGAGCTCGCGGAAGCCGAAGGCTCGATACAGCGGCACGCCGGGCAGGGTGGCTCCGAGCTCGAGCGCGCGGAAGCCGGCGGCCCGCGCCGCGTCCATGCAGGCGCGCATCAGACGCGACGCGATGCCGCGGCGCGCGAAGTCGGGCTCGACGAAGAAGGCCCGGATGCGCGCCGGCTCGGTCGCGGGGTCGAGCAGCGGGTCGGCCGAGCTCTTGTGCTGATCGCCGCCGAACAGTGTCCAGCGCTTGCTCCAGCCGCCGCACGCCACCACGCGCTCGCCCGACCCGACTACGAAGTAAGTCCCGTCGGAGACGAGCTGTGTGTCGGGCCCGAACACGTGCACGATCGAGGCCTCGATCTGCGCCGGGCTGTAGTAAGTGGTGGACAGGCCGCGCACGGAACGCGGGATCAGCCGCTCGATCGCGGGCAGATCCGCGGGCGTGGCGAGCCGCAGCTGCAAGCCGTCTTCGGACACGGCAACAAGATAGACGAGCCGCGGGGCGAGCTCCTGCCGTCGATCGGCTAACTGGAGCGTCGAGATCGAGTCAGGTCTCGCCCCCACGGCTTGTCGGACGGAGCTTACGGCGCGCGCGGTCACGCCCCGCTTGCGAACCGGCGACGATGCGCGGGCGAATCCGTGAGGCCGCACCGCTACAATGAGGGCGTGCACGAGCTGGACGAATCACTCGACGAGCGCGGCTACGCGCTCCTGCCGCAGCTGCTCATGCCGGAGGATTGCCACGCCCTCACCGCGCGCTGGGACGAGGCCGAGCTGTTCCGCAAGCGCATCGTGATGCAGAGGCACGGCTTCGGGCAGGGCGAGTACCGCTACTTCGACTACCCGCTGCCGCAGCTCGTGCAGCGCCTGCGCGAGTCACTCTACGCCGAGCTCGCGCCCCTGGCGAACCGGTGGCGCGAGCGGCTGCGCCAGCCCGCCGACTTCCCGGCGACGCTCGCGGCCTATCTCGCCAAGTGCCACGCCGGCGGACAGACCCGGCCCACGCCGCTGATGTTGCGCTACGAGGCCGGCGACTACAACTGCCTGCACCAGGATCTGTACGGCGCGCTGGTGTTCCCGGTGCAGCTCACGATCCTGCTCTCCGATCCGGCGAGTGACTTCACGGGCGGCGAGTTCCTGCTGGTCGAGCAGCGCCCGCGCGCGCAGTCGCGCGGCGAGGTCGTGCCGCTGGCGCAGGGCGACGCGGTGGCGTTCGCGGTGCGCGAACGCCCGCGCCTGGGCACGCGCGGCTACCACCGCGCGAAGCTGCGTCACGGAGTGAGTCGCGTGCGCTCCGGCCTGCGCTTCACCCTGGGCATCATCTTCCACGACGCCGCCTGAGGCGGCCGCCGGGCTCAGCCGTGGAGCTGGGCGATCAGGTCCTTGGCGCGTGACTTGGCGCTGGCGAAGCCGAGCGTGGTGCGATCGACCACGTTGCCGAAGCGCGCCTTGAACTTGGGGATGATCTCGTCGGGCGTGCCCACGACCGCGAACTGCTCGAGGATCTTGTCGTCGACGAGCTCGCCCATCTTGTCCCACTGACCCTGCTTCGAGAGCGCGTTCAGCTCGCTCTGCAGCCCGCCCCAGCCGTGCATCTCGAGCACGGGCCGGTAGGCCGGGGTCGAGCCGTAGAACGCGATCTGCTTGCACACGCCGCGCCGCGAGTCACTCCAGGCCTTCTCGTTCGCGCCCGTGACCACGAAGCCGGGGAACGAGACCTGAAAGTCCTTGCGCTTGCGGCCGGCCTTGGCGAGCCCGCGCTCGATCGCCGGCAGCGTGACTTCGCGCATGTACTTCTCGGTGGTGAAGGCGTGGCAGATCACGCCGTCGGCCACCTCGCCCGCGACCTCGGTCATGAGCGGGCCGACTGCGGCCAGAAACACCTTCGGCGGGCCGTAGCTCGTGTCGGTGGGCGTGAACATGGGCGTCATCAGCGTGTGGGTGTAGAACTCGCCGCGGAACTCGAGCTTCTTGCCGCGGTACCAGCAGTCCCAGATCGCGCGCATGGCCAGGATCAGCTCGCGCATGCGCGCGGCCGGGTGCGACCAGGGCATGCTGAAGCGCTTGGTGATGTGCGGCTGGATCTGCGAGCCCAAGCCGAGCACGAAGCGGCCCTTCGAGTACGCGTTCAGATCGTGGCCGATGTTCGCGAGCGTCATCGGCGTGCGCGCGAACGCGACCGCGATCGAAGTGACGAGCTCGATCTTCTGGCTGTGCTCGGCGGCGAGCAGGAGCGGGAAGAACGGGTCGTGCGCAGTTTCGGCGGTGATCGCCCCGTCGTAGCCGGCGGATTCGAGCTCGCGAATCGCCTCCGGAACCTCGGCCAAGCCGCCCATCAAACCTGCATCGACGCGCATGTGGGGCCCTCCTCGCGCGATCCTACCAAGAAGGCATGGGTAGGGTGCCCATGCCGCTCACCCGAAGGCATGGGTAGGGTGCCCATGCCGCTCATCAGGACTACGCGTGCCAGCGGCGCAGGCGCTCGGCCATGATGCTCATGACCTGGAGCGCGAAGAACGGCGTCTGCTGCACCATGCGCTGGAAGTGCTTCGGGTCGATCGGCACGAGCCGGGTCGCGGTGCGCGCGACCGCGGTCGCGCTGCGCGGGCCGTGGTCGATCAGCGCCAGCTCGCCGATCACCGTCCCGGCATCGGCCAGCTCGATCAGCTTGCCGCCGGAGACGATCTCGACCTCGCCCTCGACCACCACGTACATGCGGTCGCCCGGCTCACCCTCGCTGAAGATGGTCTTGCCGGGCTCGAACCCGATCCAGTTGTCGGTGTGACGGAACAGCTCGATCTTTGCCATGTCGCCAAGAGTGTAGTTCCAGAACAACGATCCGGTGAGACGGAAGTGGAGATTTGGTGAGTGTCATTCACGAATGCCGTGCTCGATGCGGCGGTCCGGCGTGAACCAGAGCGCGGCCACGGCCACGTAGAGCGCGAGCGAGAGCCAGGTGCTGACGAAGGCCAGGACGATCGCGGCCAGGTAGCTCGTGACCGACAGCCACTCCTTGCGCCGCTCGCCCAGCACCGCGGCCAGCTGCGAGCCCGGACCCTGGTGCGCGAGGATCGCCCCCTCGAGCAGCTGGTACGCGCCCCCGGCCATGAACAGCACGAAGCCGTAGATCGCGGTCGGCCACGGCGCCGCCCGGCTCTGGCCGAGCCAGGCCGTGCCGAACGGGATCAGCGAGAGCCAGAACAGGAGATACAGGTTCGCCCACAGCACCCGGCCCGTGACCGAGTGAGTCGCGTGCAGCAGGTGGTGGTGGTTGTTCCAGTAGATGCCGACGAACACGAACGACAGCACGTAGCTGCCGAGCACCGGCGCGAGTCCACGCAGTGACTCGAGCGCGACGCCCTGGGGCGGGCGCAGCTCGAGCACCATGATCGTGATGATGATGGCGATGACGCCGTCGCTGAACGCCTCGAGGCGCTGCTTGGTCATCCCTCGCGCGCGCCGATGGGCGCGTTGCCGATGATGCCCGCGGCCTCGAGCTCGGCGAGCTCGCCCTCGGGGTGGCCGAGCAGCCCGCACAGGATCTCGCGGTTGTGCTCGCCGAACAGGGGCGCGTGGCGGCGCAGCTTGGGCTTGGCCTCGACCAGGCGCCAGGCCGAGGCCGGCTGCTTCCAGGTGCGCATCCTGGCCTGCGGCAGCTCGATCCAGGCGCCGCGCGCGGCGAGCTGCGGATCCTGGTGGATCGAGTTCATGTCCTGGACCGGCGCGGCACTCACTCCCGCGCGCTGCAACAGCTCGGCGGCCTCGCGTGGCAGGAAACGCGCGCTAAAGGCCTCGATCCGCCGGTCGATCTCGTCGTGGCGCTCGCGGCGCTCGGAGAGCTCGAGTGACGCGAGGTCGTCGGCGCCGATCGCGCGCGCCAGCGCCCACCACTCGCGGTCGTCGCGCGCCGAGATCGCGACCCACAGGTCGGGGCCGAGACAGCGGTAGACGCCCTGCGGCGCGAAGCGCGCGTCGCGGTTCCCGCGGTGCACGGGTGACTCGCCGCGCAGCGAAGCCGCCGCGAAGGCCGGGCCGATCATCTGCGCCATGGTCTCGCGCTGGGCGAGGTCGATCCACGCGCCCTTGCCGGTCTTCCGGCGCTGGATCAGCGCCAGCGCGATCGCGCCCGCCGCCGCCATGCCGCCGATCGGATCGCCGTACGAGATCCCGGTCTTGTAGGGGATGCCGTCGTCGCCGTAGCCGGTGGTCGAGGCCATGCCCGCCATCTGCTCGATGATCGGGCCGAAGCCGACGAAGCCTTTCTCGGAGCCGGTCTTGCCGAAGCCGGCCATGCTGACCAGGATGATGTCGGGCTTCGTCTCGCGCAGCACGTCCCAGCCGATGCCCAGCTTGTCGAGCACGTCGGCGCGGTAGTTCTCGATCACGCAGTCACAGCGCGCGATCAGCTCCAGGAACAGAACGCGCCCGCGCGGCTGCGACAGGTCGAGCGTGAGTGACTTCTTGTCGCGGTTGTAGTCGTTGAAGTAGTACGACGTGTTCCAGGGCTCGGGCGCGCCCGGCTGGGGCAGCAGCGTGCGCACGTTGTCCCAGGCGCGCGGTGACTCGATCTTCACCACCTCGGCGCCCATCTCGGCGAGCAGCCGGGTCGCGAACGGGCCCGCCCACATCATCGACAGGTCGGCCACGCGCACGCCGTCGAGCGGGAGCTTCTTCACGACGCGGCTCCCAACCAGTCGGCGAGCACCGCCTCGGTGTCGGCGGCGGGGGCGTGCAGCTCGCCCGCGCGCCAGTCCATGCCGAGATAGGGGCGGCCGGGGATGCGCGCCTCGCCCGCCGGTGTCTGCACGGCGTCGAAGAAGCCACGCTCCTCGAGGCTCGCGTTCGCGAGCAGGTCGAGCGGGGTCATGACGGCGCCCATCGGCACCTTGTTCGACTCACCCATCGCCAAGAGATCGAGCTTCTTCTTGTCGCGGAACCAGCGCGCGACCCGGTCGCCGATCTGCGCGTCGTTGCTGAGCCGGTAGGCGGGCTCGAGCAGGCGCGGGTCGGACAGCTCGGGGTCCTGAGTCATGTTGAGGAACGCCGGCGCCTGGCGCTGCAGCGCGCACACGCCCGCGAAGCCGTCGGCCACCGGGAAGATGCCCCAAAGACAGTTCACGCGGTTCCCGAGCCGGACCGCGGGCGTGTTGTCGAAGGCGGCGCGCGGGCCGTAGTACTCGAGCATGCCGGCGGCGCACTCCTGGGCCGAGATGTCGAGCCAGTCGCCTTCGCCGTGCGCGAGTGACCCGTAGTACGCCGCGAGCGCGGCCGAGCTGCCGTTCAGGCCGAGCAGCATCCAGGCCTGGCTGTAGCCGTTCTGGAGCGGCGGCCGCGAGGCGATGCCGGTGAGTGACAGGATGCCGCCGGCCGCGTGCGCGGTGAGGTTCGCCGCCCGCCAGTGCGCGGCCGGACCGGTCTGGCCGAACGGGGTGAGTGACACGATCACGAGCGCGCGCTTCTCGCGCCGTAGCTCCCTGGGGTCGAGGCCGCGCGCGGCCAGCGCCCCCGGCGCGCCGTCTTCGACCACGATCTCGGCCGCGAGCGCGAGCTCGCGCAGCTTCTCGTCGCCGACGCCGACGCGGCGCTTGCCGGGGAGCAAGGCCGCTTGCTCGTCGCGCCCCAAGCCCTCGGGCGCGGCATCGCTGCGCACCACGTCGGCCCCGAAGCCGGCCAGCCAGCGCGTGGCGAAAGCGGCGGGCAGGCCGCCGCCGATCTCGAGCACGCGCGTTCCCGCGAGCGGAAGGTCTTCCCCCATGGCCGGGCATGATGGAGCAGCGCCCCGCGCGGGAGCAAGCGGGCTTGCCGTACCCGTTCCGCGCCAGTCCGAGTTACACTGCTGGCATGCTGACTCGCGTCTATCTCGCGGCCTTGGTTGCGCTGCTCTCGTTGCCGGCACTGGTGCGCGCCGCGCCGCCCGCCGGCCCGTACATCTACGAGATCGGTGGCAACGGTGAGATCTGGTATCCCGACGGCGAGGCCACGTTCTGCGATCCGGAGAGCGGCGGCTCGATCTGCGTGAACACCAGCGCTGCGACCGACGGCACGGGCGCAGTCACGGGCACGGGCACGGTCACCGTGCACATCAGCGACAGCGACGGGCAGATCGACGGCGACCTGCCGATGACCATCACCGGAAACCTGGGCGGTACCACCAAGGCGCCGCATCCGAAGCTCGTGGCGGCGATCTCGGGCTCGCTGACCTTCCAGAACGGCGGCAGCGAACTGGTGGTGCCCTTCAGCGGAGTCAGCAAGTACACGTGCAAGGACCCGCTCCCGCACGGCGCGCTGTTCGAGTGCCCCGGGCACCTGAAGCTGTGCGGCCTGTTCGCCGGCCACAAGTCGTGTTTCAACGGCAAGTTCGGCATGAACGTCGGCGCCGCGGGCGGCCCGTGGACGCTGTCGACGAATCTCTCCACGGATGCCGGCAACCTGGTCACCGGCACCGGCTCGGCCAAGCTCGCCAACGACGCGGCGCAGGACTACGTGGCCAGCGGGAAATACAACGCCGCCAGCGGGCTCTCGAAGCTGACCCTGAAGGCCGCCGATCCGGCGAGCAAGAACAAGGTCGCGTTCGCCGTGACCTTCGGCATGTACAGCCCGACCAGCACCACCACGATCAAGTTCAAGGTGGCGGGAGTCAGCGGCAGCTACGTGCTCTCGCTCGCGCCGCCCTAGCCGCGCACGCCGCGAAACACGGCCAGCGTCTCGACGTGCTCGGTGTAGGGGAAGAGATCCCAGGCCTCGAGCGACGCGAGCGCGAAGCGGCCCGAGCCGAGCAGCGCCGCGCTCTCGCGCGCGAGTGACTCGAGCCCGCAGCTCACGTAGACCAGAACGGCGGGCGGTGCCGCGAGCAGGGCGTCCTGCACGAGCGGGTCGAGCCCGCGGCGGGGCGGGTCGACGACGACGGCGTCCGCCGCGGCGACGCGCGGCGCGTGACTCGCGGCGTCGCCCGGCAGGAGCCGGGCGCGCTCGCGTTCGGGCTCGGGCCGGGCGGCGATGCCGAGCTCGAGCCCCTGCAGGCCCGCGGGCGCGAGCTCGTTCAGCTCGACCGATGCGCTGCGCGCGAGCAGCCCCAGGCCGATCGCGCCCGTGCCGGCGTAGAGCTCGAGCACGCGGGCGCCCTGGGGCACGGCCGCGCGCGCGGCGCGCGCCAGTGACTCGAACAGCTCTGGGTGGCTCTGGCCGAAGGCGCCGGGCGGGTGGAAGACCGAGACGCCGTCGACGACCTCGACCAGCGCGTCTGCACCGGCGATGCGCTGCCAGCGCGGCCCCAGGATCGCGTTCCCGGGTGAGGCGTTTCCGTTCCAGAACAGCCCCTGGAGCCCGTCTCCGAGCTCGCGCTCGAGTCGCGCGAACAGCGGCAGGAGCGGGTCGGGTGACTCGCCATGGCCCACCAGCACGACCTGCGCGCGGCCGGATCGGCGCTCGATCGCGACCTGCAGGTAGCGCAGTGCGCCGCGCTGCGCGCGCTCGGCGTACGGAGTGACTCCGGTCTCGCGCACGGCGCGGCGCAGCGCGGCCGCGACCTCGTTGATGCGCGGGTGGTGGATGCCGCAGCGCGGGATGTCGGCGATCTTGTGACTGCCGGTCTGGAAGATGCCCACCTTGGGCGAGCTGGCGCGCCCGCGCACCGCCAGCCGCGCGCGCGCGCGAAAGCCGAGCGCCGCGCCGTGGTGGACGCGCGGCTTCTCGACGCCGGCGCGCGCCGCGAGCTCGAAGAGCAGAGACTCGGCACGCGGATCGAGCGCGCGCACGCCGTAGCGAGGGCAGCCGGGGCAGGTGGGTCGGTGCGGGCAGGGCGCGAGCTCGGAGGGCACGGGCCGAAGCTATACTCCGACCCGACCATGCGCCGCAGATCCGCGCCCCCGACCGACGTTTTCCTGCCCACCACGGCGGGCGAGATACGTGCGCGCGGCTGGGACGCCGCCGACGTGGTGCTGGTCTCGGGCGACGCCTACATCGACCACCCGTCGTTCGCGGCCGCGATCCTGGGCCGCTGGCTCGAGCAGAACGGCTTCCGCGTCGCGATCCTGGCGCAGCCCGACTGGCGCAGCCCCGACGCCTGGCGCGCGCTCGGCCCGCCGCGGCTCTTCTACGGCGTCTCGGCCGGCAACATGGACTCACTCATCAATCACTACACGGCGAACAGGAAGCGCCGGAACGCCGACGCCTACTCGCCGGGCGGGCAGATCGGCCTGCGCCCCGACCGCGCCACCGCGGTCTACGCGCAGCGGTGTCGCGAGGCCTTTCCGGGCGTGCCCGTGATCGCGGGTGGCGTCGAGGCCTCGCTGCGGCGGATCGCGCACTACGACTACTGGTCCGACAAAGTCTGGCCGAGCATCCTGGTCACCTCGAAGGCGCATCTCTTGGTGCACGGCATGGGCGAGCTGCCGATCCTCGAGATCGCGCGCCGGCTCGATCGGGGCGGCGGAGTCGAGAGCCTGCGCGACCTGCGCGGCGTCGCATATCTGCTGGGCAAGAACGAGCCGCTGCCGGCGCACCGCTGGGACGACGCGAACTGCCCCAACGAAGACGTGACCCTGCCCAGTCACGCGCGCGTGGTCGAAGACAAGGTCGCGTTCGCCGAGATGACCCGCGACCTGCACCGCGAGACCAACCCGTTGAACGCGCGCCGGCTGCTGCAACCGCACGGCGAGCGCATGCTGGTGGTGAACCCGCCGACGCTGCCGCTCTCGGAAGCGCAGATGGACGCGCTCTACGACCTGCCGTACACGCGCCGGCCGCACCCGCGCTACGACCAGGAGATTCCCGCCTGGCAGACGATTCGTGACTCGGTGCAGATCATGCGCGGCTGCTTCGGCGGCTGCACGTTCTGCTCGATCACCATGCACCAGGGCCGCGCGATCCAGTCGCGCTCGCCCGAGTCGATCCTGGGCGAGGTGCGAAAGCTCGCCGCGACGCCGGGCTTCTCGGGTCAGGTCTCGGACCTGGGCGGCCCCACCGCCAACATGTACCGCATGCGCTGCACCAAGCCCGAGGTCGAGGCGGTGTGCCGGCGGCTCTCCTGCATCCACCCCACGGTGTGCAAGCTGCTCGGCACGAGTCACCAGCCCACGCTCGAGCTCTTGCGCGCGGCGCGCGCCGTGCCCGGCGTGAAGCAGGTGCACGTGGCGTCGGGCATTCGCATGGACCTGGCGCGCGAGTCTCCGGAATATCTCGAGGAGCTCGCGCGCTACCACGTGGGCGGTCACCTGAAGGTGGCACCCGAGCACGTCTCGGACCGGGTGCTGGCGCTGATGAAGAAGCCCGCGCAGCACACCTTCGAGGAGTTCGCCGAGCGCTTCGAGGCCGCCTCTAGCCGCGCCGGCAAGGAGCAGTATCTCGTTCCCTACTTCATCGCGAGTCACCCAGGCTCGACGGTCGACGACATGATCGAGCTCGCGGTCTTCTTGAAGCAGCGCGGCTACCGCCCGCGCCAGGTGCAGGACTTCATTCCCGCGCCCATGGACGTGGCGACCTGCATGTACTGGACCGGCCTCAACCCGCACTCGATGAAGCCGGTCGAGACCGCGCGCAAGCTGCGCGACCGCAAGGTGCAGCGCGCGCTGCTGCAGTTCTTCGCGCCCGAGAACTACTTCGTGGTGCGCGAAGCGCTGTCACAGGCCGGCCGCGAGGACCTGATCGGCGACGGCCCGCAGTGTCTCATCGCGTCGCGGCCGCCGCGCGAGGCGCTCGAGGCGCGGCGCAGCGAGGCGGACGAGGCGGTCACTCGCCCCGGCTACCGGCGCGCGTCGCGCAGCCGCGGCCGCCGCCCGCCGCGCTAGCCGACGTCGGTCATCGCCTGCAGCCGGGCGATGCGCTCTTGTAGCGGCGGGTGAGTCATGAACAGCCGGCCGAAGCTGCGGGCCGCGTCGCCGGCGATGCCGAACGCCTTCATCTGCTCGGGCAGTGGCTCGGGGTGAGCCGCCAGCAGGCGCTGGAGCGCCGCGATCATGTTCTGGCGGCCGGCGAGCCGCGCACCGCCCGCGTCGGCGCGGTACTCACGGGCGCGCGAGAACGCGTACACGATCAAGCTCGCGGCGATGCCGAACACGAGCTGCAGCACCATCACGGTCACGAAGTAGCCGGGCCCGCCGCCGCGCCGGCCGCCGTCGCGGTCGTTCTGGAACACGGCGCGATCGACGATGCTGCCGACCACGCGCGACAGGAAGATCACGAAGGTGTTCACGACGCCCTGGACCAGGGTCAGCGTCACCATGTCGCCGTTCGACACGTGCGTGATCTCGTGACCCAGGACACCCTCGATCTCGTCGGGCTTCATCGTCTGCAAGAGCCCGCTCGACACCGCCACCAGCGCCGCGTCCCGGCGCGCGCCGGTCGCGAATGCGTTCGGCTGCGGGGAGTCGAAGATGGCGACCTCCGGCATTCCGATGCCCGCGGCGTGGGCGAGATTCTGGACGGTGTTCACCAGCCAGTGCTCCGCGTCGCTGCGCGGCTCCGAGATCACCCGCGCCCCGGTCGACATCTTGGCCATCCACTTGGAGAGGAACAGCGAAATCGTCGCGCCGCCCATGCCGAAGATGGCCGCCATGACCAGCAATCCACCGAGCTGGCTCGGATCGCTTACTCCCGCAACGCGGGCGACGATCGACAAGACGAACAGGACGGCGATGTTCGTGACCAGGAACAGGAAGACTCGTTTCATGCGCAAACCCTCTGGGCTGGGGCCCCCGTGTCAAGTATGACCGCTCGCCGGCCCGCCCACTTCGGTAGAGTTGCCGCGATGTCGCGGCTGTCGCTGGTGTTGGGCCTGGTTCTGGCCGGAGTTGCGCAGGCGGCTCCGCAGCTGCCGGATTCCGCCCACGGCACTACCGCGACCGACCGGGGGAATCCACGGCTGGAAGGGCGGTTGTTGCTCGATCGCGACGCCGTCCAGCCCGGCCAGAGCTTCCATGTGGGGCTCCTGCTCTCGATGGATCCCCACTGGCACGTCTACTGGCGGAACTCGGGCCAGTCCGGCGTACCGCCGCAGCTGCACTGGAAGGTCGAGGGCGCCGACGTCGGGCCAATCGCCTGGCCGTTCCCGCAGGTGTTCCGCGAGAGCGACGGCTTCATCACCACCTACGGCTACACCGACGAGGTGCTGCTGGCGAGCCCGGCGGCGTTCCGCGAGGGCACCGCGGACGGCCCGGTCGAGGTGCGGCTCGATGCCGACGTGCTGGTGTGCGAGGTCCAGTGCATTCCGGGCGAGCTGCACCTGTCGCGCTCGATCCAGGTCGGCGCGCTGGCCGCGGACGCGCCCTCGGCCGACTACGAGCGCTTCGAGCGCTGGGCCGCGCGCGTGCCGCAGCCGGCGGGCGCGCAGGCGGTGGAGCTCGAGGCGCTCTACTCGCAGTCGGCGATCCGCCCTGGTGACTCGTTCCGCGCCGCGCTCGGCGTGCACGCCTGCGCGCAAGGCGCGGCGGACGTGAAGAAGACCTGCGCCGCGCTCGGCCCCGCGACCGACAGGATCGAGGACGCGTTCGTGCCCGACCGGGTCGACGGCGTGGAGGTCCTGGTCACCGGCGCCAGCCGCCCGGATTTCCTGTCGGGCGGCTTCCTGCTCACGCTGAAGGGGAACGCCTCGGCCAACGCCAGTCATGGTGACTCGCGGCTGCGCGGCGTGCTGGGAGTGACTCGCGCCGGGAAGCCCGAGCTCCTCGAAGTGGACCTGCCGCTGCCGCGCGCGGCCAAGGGCGCGCCCGTGACACCGCTCGACGTGCCCTGGCTCGCCGCGCCGCCGCCGGCAGCGCCTGCGCCCGCGAGCAGCGGTCTCTCGCTCTTGCAGGCGATCCTCGTCGCTCTGCTCGGCGGCGTGATCCTGAATGCGATGCCGTGTGTCCTGCCCGTGCTCGCGATCAAAGTGTTCGGGCTGGCCGAGCTGGCGCGGCACGGGCGCGGGGAGATCCTGAGACACGGCCTCGCCTACACGATCGGCGTGCTCGCCAGCATGGCCGCGCTGGCCGCGATCGTGGTCGCGTTGCGCGCCGCGGGCACGTCGGTGGGCTGGGGCTTCCAGTTCCAGGAGCCGCTGTTCGTGGCGGCGGTCGCCGCGGTGCTGGTGGTGTTCGCGCTGTCGCTGTTCGGCGTGTTCGAGTTCAGCCTCGACACGAGCCGGATCGCGAACGCGGGCGCGGGTGCCACGGGCGCGCGCCGCAGCTTCTTCGAGGGGCTGCTCGCCGTAGTCCTGGCGACGCCCTGCACGGCGCCGTTCGTGGGCACTGCCGTGGGCTTCGCGTTCGCGAGCTCGACCGCGACGATCTTCGCGATCTTCCTGGCGATCGGCTTCGGGCTGGCGCTGCCGTTCCTGTTGGTGTGCGCGGTTCCCGCCTGGGCGCGGCTGGTGCCGCGCAGCGGGCCGTGGACGGTGCAGCTCCGCGCCGCGCTCGGCTTCGCGTTGCTCGGCACCGTGGTCTGGCTGCTCTGGATCGTGGGCCGCGCCGCGGGACCCGACGCGCAGGCGGCGCTGCTCGCCTATCTGTGCGCGCTGGCGGCGGGTGTCTGGGTGTTCGGCGCGCTGCAGCGGCTCGAGCGCGCGGGCGCTTCGCGCATCGGCCTGGTCG